>Ga0129314_1001227_pt1 | contig 18885 bp, 18 predicted proteins | sample O1111metagenome_FD_94431 | JGI IMG/M metagenome (GOLD analysis project Ga0129314, IMG submission 94431) | Orangutan individual fecal microbial communities from fecal samples from Wisconsin, USA - O1111 metagenome | ecosystem: Host-associated > Mammals > Digestive system > Large intestine > Fecal... | reverse complement strand
TGCTTGCACGCCTGCGGAACACGGCTTTGACCAAGCTAAGAAAAACTGCATCAGCGCGTAAAACCAAGCTGATTTTACCTGGTTTTTACACACAGCACAAAAGCATTACATTCGGCGCAAAATCTTTTACCAAAGCTTTGCCCTGCCTTGGTTGTGAGTTTTACAAACCGGGCGCTATACTAAGGCCGTACCCAAACAAAGAGGGAAATCAAAAATATACTTATTGAGAGTGTGTAAAAAGGAGAAAAATCGTATGAAAAAACTGATCTCTGCTGCTTTGGCAGCATCGTTCGCCTGTGTTGCATTTGCCGGCTGCGGCTCCAGCGCAGCCGCTTCCTCCACGGCTCCGGCTTCTGCCGCCCCTGCTGCTTCTGCCCCTGCCGCTGCTGAAGCCCCTGCTGCCACCGAGCTGAGCGGCAAGGTGACCACCGGCGGTTCCACTTCGATGGAAAAGGTGATCGGCGCACTGCAGGAAGCCTTTATGGAGCAGAACGGCGGCGTGGATGTGACCTATGATCCCACCGGTTCCGGCGCAGGCATCACCGGCGCACAGGAGGGCAGCCTGGATATCGGCCTTTCCTCTCGTGCTTTGAAGGACGGCGAAACCGGCGTGAGCGCAACCGTGATCGCACTGGACGGCATTGGCATTATCGTGAACAATGCCAACACGGTAGAGGATCTGGCCGCCGATCAGATCGCTGCGATCGCCACCGGTGAAGTGACCAACTGGAAAGAAGTGGGCGGCCCGGATGCCGAGATCGTTATGATCGGCCGTGAGGCTGGTTCCGGCACCCGCGATGGCTTTGAAAGCATTCTGAAGGTTTCGGATCAGTGCAAATATGCACAGGAGCTCACCGCTACCGGTGCTGTGATCGCTGCCGTGCAGGCCAATGAAAACGCCATTGGCTACGCTTCTCTGGCTGCCTTGGACGACAGCGTAAAGGCTTTGAAGGTGAACGGCATTGCCTGCACCGAAGAAACCGTGAAGGACGGCAGCTACACCGTGCAGCGCCCCTTCGTGTTCGTAACCAAAGACGGCGCCGAGCAGACCCCTGCTGTGAAAGCCTTCATCGACTTTGCCACCAGCGCGGATGCTGCAAGCCTGATCAGCAACGCCGGTGCTGTGCCTGTGGCCTAAACAAACTTGTTTGATAGAGCGGCCCTAAAGCAAAAGGGCCGCTCTATTTTGGAATTGGGTGAAAAAGTATGAAACAGGAAGCAATTTTAACCTCTGGCCCGCAGTTGGGCACCAAGCAGGCCCCCGAGCGGCAGGTGCTTTTGCAAAAGCGCAGCGCAGGCCGTGTGCTGAAGGATGCCATGGAAAAAATCATGAACGCACTGTTTTTCGCGTGCGGCATGGCAGCCGTGGCCTGTGTGCTGCTGATCACGGTTTATATTTTCAGTGCCGGTTTACCGGCCATTCGTCAGATCGGTCTGAGCGATTTTCTGCTGGGCCGGGTGTGGAAATCCACGGCTGCCGAGCCCAGCTACGGCATTTTGCCCTTTATCCTCACCAGCGTATACGGTACGGTGGGCGCTTGTGTCATCGGCGTGCCGGTGGGCGTGCTCACGGCTGTGTTTCTTTCCAAAATGGCGCCGCCCAGGCTGGCGGCGGTGGTCAGCGCAGCGGTCGAGCTGCTGGCGGGCATTCCCAGCGTGGTATACGGCCTGATCGGTATGCTGGTGCTGGTGCCTGCTGTGGCAGATGTGTTTCGCCTCAGCAGCGGCGCGTGCCTGCTGGCGGCCATTCTGGTGCTGGCGGTCATGATCCTGCCCAGCATGATCTCGGTGGCTGTTACGGCGCTGAATGCTGTGCCGCCCGAGTATGAGCAGGCCAGTCTGGCACTGGGGGCCACCCCGGTGGAAACCTATTTTAAAGTAAGCCTCACCGCCGCCCGCAGCGGCATTGCCGCCGGCATTGTGCTGGGCATTGGCCGTGCCGTGGGCGAGGCCATGGCTGTGATGATGGTGGCAGGCAATGTGGCCAATATGCCCGGCATTTTCACAAGTGTAACATTCCTTACCACGGCGATTGCCAAGGAAATGAGCTATGCCAGCGGCCTGCAGCGGCAGGCGCTGTTCAGCATCGGTCTGGTGCTGTTCCTGTTCATCATGGCCATCAACGCCGTGCTGAATCTGGTGCTGAAGGGGGGCCGCGACGATGATTGAGAAACGCCGTATCACCGGAATGCTGCTCACAGGGGCGGTATATCTGGCCGCTGCGCTGTGTCTGGCCGTGCTGGTGGGCATCATTGGCTATGTGGTGATCAAGGGCTTGCCGGCCATCAGCTGGAAGCTGATCACCAGTGTGCCCAGCGTAACCAAGGGCACACAGGGTATTCTGCCGTTTCTGCTTAACACATTGTACATGATCCTGCTCACGCTGCTGATCGTGCTGCCCATCGGCGTGGGTGCCGCAGTGTATCTGAACGAGTATGCTTCCAATAAAAAGCTGATCCGTGTGATCGAATTCACCACCGAAACGCTGGCGGGCATTCCCAGTATTCTGTACGGCCTTGTGGGCTATCTGGTGTTCTGCCAAAAGCTGGGCCTGCAAACCAGCCTGCTTTCCGGCTGCCTTACCCTTACTATCATGACGCTGCCCACCATTATCCGCACCACACAGGAAAGCCTGAAAACCGTGCCCACCTCCTACCGCGAGGGCGCGCTGGGGCTGGGGGCAACCAAATGGCATATTGTGCGCACCATCGTTTTGCCCTGCAGCTTAGACGGCATTGTTACAGGCTGCATTCTGGCCGCAGGCCGTGTGGTGGGCGAAAGCGCTGCGCTGCTGTTTACGGCGGGCACAGGCAAGCTGGTGGCAAAAAGCCTGCTGGCGGCCTACAGCCGCAGCGGCGCCTCGCTGGCGGTGGCGCTGTATCTGTATGTGTTCGAGGAAGGCAATTTCCAGGTGGGCTATGCCATTGCACTGGTGCTGCTGGTGCTGGTGACGGCCATCAATCTGGCTGCCAAGTGGGCCCGTAAGGCTTTGAAACAAAAAACTTGAGGTATAACGATATGAACGCAGTGATCCAAAGTAAAAATCTGGAATTGTATTACGGCAATTTCAAGGCATTAAAAGGCATTACCATGGATATTCCCGAAAAGCAGATCACGGCCCTGATCGGCCCGTCCGGCTGCGGAAAATCCACTTTTCTGAAAACCCTCAACCGTATGCAGGATCTGGTGCCCGGCGTGCGCATCACCGGCGAAGCGATGTACCGCGGCCAGAATATTCTGGACCCCAAGCTGGATGTCACCGCTTTGCGGCGCAACATTGGCATGGTGTTTCAAAAGGCAAATCCGTTTCCCATGAGCATTTACGACAATATCACCTACGGCCCCAAGCTGCACGGCAGCCATTCCAAGGCCGAGCTGGATGAGATTGTGGAACGAAGCCTGCGCGGCGCAGCCCTGTGGGACGAAGTGAAGGATCGCCTGAAAAAAAGCGCCTTGGGCCTTTCGGGCGGCCAGCAGCAGCGCCTTTGCATTGCCCGCGCATTGGCTGTGAACCCCGATGTGCTTTTGATGGACGAGCCCACCAGCGCACTGGACCCTGCTTCCACCATGAAAGTGGAGGAGCTGATGGATTCACTGCGCCAGAACTACACGGTGGTGATCGTGACCCACAATATGCAGCAGGCTGCGCGTATCAGCGATCGGTGCGCCTTCTTTTTGGTGGGCGAATTGATCGAAATGGGGGAAACCAGCCAGATCTTCGGCCATCCGCAGGATAAGCGCACCGAAGATTATATCAGCGGCCGTTTTGGCTAAAAAAGGGAGAAGGAGCATGAAAGTAAGAACCGCTTACGAACAGGAACTGACAAATCTGGACGAAATGGTAAGCGCTATGGGCAAAACCGTGGGCGATGCCCTGCACAGTGCCATTCTGGCGTGGCAAAACGGCAATAAAGAAAAGGCCAAGGCCATTATGGCAGCCGATGAGGGCGTGAACCAAACCGAAAAGCAGATCGAGCATTTGTGCCTGACACTGCTTTTGCGCCAAACCCCCGTGGCAGGGGATCTGCGCAGGGTGAGCGCGGCACTGAAAATGGACACCGATCTGGAGCGCATTGGCGACCATGCGCAGGACATTGCCGAGCTGAGCCTTGCTATGCCGCTGCCGCAAAATCACCCCGAATGGCTGGCTGTGGTGCAGCACATGGCGGATACCGCGCAGAAAATGATCACTGCCGCCATGGAAAGCTTTCGCGCACAGGATGTGGCCAAGGCGCAGGCCGTGCGCTCGTGGGACGATGCACAGGATGCAGATTTTGTGAAAATCAAATCGCTGCTGGCAAGCCATCTGACCACCAGCCCCACCGATATGGACGAAGTGCTGGACTGGCTGATGCTGGCCAAATATTTAGAGCGCGTGGCTGACCATGCCGTCAATCTGGCCGACTGGGCAGAGTTCAGCGTAACCGGCCTGCACAAAAACACACGGCTTTTGTAAATTCTTTAAATGGCACCCCGTCTTTTGGCGCAGACAATGCTGCCGAAGGACCGGGGTGCCGTTTTATGTTATGCGGAAAAGGGAAAATGTTGAATTTTGCATTTGTATGTGGTAAGATATCCTTGATTACGAATGTTTTTAAATAGAAAAATTGCCGCTGCAGCCACACAAAAAAGACTGCAGGGAAACGAGGAAGATCATGTCAAACTTTCAACACAGTTTAACACTTAGAATCGTTAAAATTTTAAATGTTGTTCTGGTTGTGGTTCCGTTTGCGGTATGCTGGTATCTGTATTATGCGCAAAGGATTTATACGCCTTTTTATGAAAAGGGAAATTATGGCGTAATTGCGCTTCTCTTTATCCTGTATATTGCCTTTGGCCGTGTGTATGAGGCCTTTCAGGTTTCGATGCAGCGTGCATCAGAGCTGATTTATAGTCAGGTGCTGGCCATTGGTGCCTCGGATGTGATCTTGTATATCGTCACCTGGATGCTTACCCGACATTTGCCGAATTGCCTGCCGATGCTGGTGGTGATGGCGGTGCAGATCCTGCTGGCAGCAGCGTGGTCTTTTTTGGCAAACCGCTGGTATTTTAATGTGTTTCCGCCGCAGCCCACGGCTGTGATTTATGACACCCGTCAGGGCATGGAAAACCTGATCGGCCAGTATAATCTGGATAAAAAATATCAGGTTCTGTTTACGGCCGGGGTGAGCGAGTGTATTCAGAATCTTTCCATGCTGAACGGGCTGGAAACCGTATTTTTAAGCGGTATTCATAGTCACGACCGCAATGTGATCCTGAAATACTGCGTGGAGCATAACATCAATGTGCTGGTGATCCCGCGCCTTGGCGATACGATTATGTCCGGCGCACATGCCATCCACATGTTCCACTTGCCCATGCTCAAGGTGGGACGCTACAATCCGCCGCCGGAATATCTGATGGTAAAGCGCCTGATCGATATCGTGGTTTCGGCTATTGCGCTGGTGCTGCTGAGCCCGGTATTTTTGATAACGGCAATCGCCATCAAGGCCACCGATCACGGCCCGGTGTTTTACAAGCAGACCCGCCTTACCAAAGACGGAAAAGAGTTTGCCATCTTAAAATTCCGCAGTATGCGAGTGGATGCTGAAAAGGACGGCGTGGCGCGCCTTTCCAGCGGTGAAAACGATAGCCGCATCACGCCGGTGGGCAAGGTGATCCGCGCCTGCCGTGTGGACGAGCTGCCGCAGCTGATCAACATTCTGCGGGGCGAATTGAGCATTGTGGGCCCGCGCCCCGAGCGCCCCGAGATCGCTGCACAGTATTGCGAAAAAATACCGGAATTTTCCCTTCGCCTGCAGGCAAAGGCGGGCCTTACCGGCTATGCGCAGGTGTATGGAAAATACAACACCACGCCCTATGATAAGCTTTCGATGGACCTGATGTACATTGCACATCCCAGCTTGATCGAGGATATCAAGATCATGCTGGCGACCGTGAAGATTTTGTTTGTGCCCGAAAGCACCGAGGGCGTTGCCGAGGGGCAGGCCACGGCAATGCGGCAGGAAAGCAACGATAAAACCGTGGTTTAAATTATTTTTTGGCAGATTTTTAGCAAAAAAGCAGCGGCTCGCTGCCTTGCGATCAATGCAGGCCATGCAGTTAAAACCGTGATTTTAATATAGTAAAACCCCGGCAGAATGATATATTATTTATGCTGCGGAGGGAAATTTGCAGCGCTTAAGAAAAACGGCTCAGACTCTTTAGAATGGGTCTGGGCTGTACCCTTTGATGTGTAGAGAGGATTTATAACATGAAAAAGGCGGTTATGCTGATCAACGACACCACCTATGCGTTTAACCTGCGTGGCGCTATTATCGAAAAGCTGGTAAGTGAGGGCTTTGAAATTGTTATCGTGGGGCAGTTGCTGAAGCATCAGGATAAGCTGAAATCGCTGGGGGCCAAATTGATCGGCGTTGAAACCGGCCGCCACGGCACGAATCCTTTCTCTGATTTACAGTTGATGCATACCTACAAGAAAATTTTGAAAGCTGAAAAGCCTGATGTTGTGCTCACATATAACATCAAGCCCAATGTGTATGGCGGCATGGCCTGTCAGCAGTTAAAAATTCCGTATCTTCCGAATGTGACTGGTTTGGGCACTCCTGTTGAGAATCCTGGTAAACTCCAGAAGCTCACGATTCAGCTGTATAAGATGGGTGTTGCCGGAGGAGCCTGTGTGCTCTTCCAGAACAATGATAATCGTAAGTTCTTTGAACAGCACAATATGCTGAAAGCCGGTGCAAGAACACGAGTACTTCCCGGCTCTGGTGTTGACCTTGCAAAGCATCCTGTTTTGCCGTGGCCGACGGATGAAAAGGTGCATTTTTTATTTGCAGCGCGAGTGATGAAAGAAAAGGGAATCGACCTTTTTCTTTCGGCAGCACGAAAATTCGCAAGCGAAAATATAGTTTTTGATGTTTGCGGCGCTTGTGATGATGAGAACTATAAAGAGATATTGAACCATGAAAAGTGCGTTGCGTATCATGGCGAGCAGAAGGATATGACTCCGTTTTATAAGGAGTGCTCCTGCTTTTTGTATCCATCCTATTATCCGGAGGGAATGAGCAATGTGCTGCTGGAGGCCGCAGCCTCCGGCCGCCCGGTGATCGCGGCTGATCGTGCAGGTTGCCGTGAAACGCTGGACGATGGTGTAACCGGGTTCCTCGTTCCGGTCAACGATGAAAAGGCAGTCATTGAGGCAACAGAGAAAATTTTGCAGATGAGCAGCGAGGAACGCAAGGCTATGGGATTGCGTGGAAGCGAGAAAATTCGCAGAGAATTTGACCGTAAGCTGGTTGTTGAGGCCTACTGGGAAGAGATTCAGAGAATCACGGGAGTGTGAATGCGATGAACAAGTATATCAAGGCAGCATTTTGTGTTCCGCTTGCGGGAATCAAATATGTTATTTTGAAGCTTGAAAATGGGAAGCGTTTCCATGCATCTTTTCCGGCGATCATGTCGCCCCTCACAGAGGTCACAGTAGAGGGCAAATCCCATTTGTGTATCGGAAAGAAACTGAAGATGCATAATGGCGCAAAGATTCGTGTTCGCAAAGGCGGAAAACTTGAAATTGGCAAAAACTTTGGAATGAGCAATGGCTGTGTTGTTACTGCCTACGACCATATTAAAATCGGCGACAATGTGATGCTGGGGCCTAATGTTCTGATTTATGATCAGGACCATGATTACCATGCAGAAGGCGGTGTTGCTGCGATGAAGTTCAAAACCGCCCCTATTACGATTGGAAGCAATGTATGGATTGGTGCGAATACGCTGATTCTCCGCGGAACGATAATTGGAGATAATTCTGTTGTGGGAGGCGGAACCGTCATTAAAGGAAACTTCCCGCCTAATAGCGTAATTATCCAAAAACGAACAACGGAGGTTCGACAGCAGCAACATGGAGCCGATCAGAGTATTACATAATATTGCAAGCCTTCACTTTGGCGGAGCGCAGGCATTTTTGATGAATGTTTACAATAACATTGATCGAGAAAAAGTACAGTTTGATTTTGTTGTTACGCCAGAAGAAAAGAAGGATTTATACGAACAGGTAGAGCAGATGGGGGGGCGTATCTTTGTATGCCCCAAATATACCGGGAAAAACCATTTCGCTTACTGCAGGTGGTGGAATGATTTTTTTGCGGAACATCCCGAATATCATGTGATTCATGGCCATGTTCGCAGCACGGCGTCGATTTATCTGAAAATTGCCAAAAAATATGGGTTGGTGACGATTGCACACAGTCATAGCACTTCCAATGGCAGCGGCATTTCTGCCATCGTGAAAAATATAATGCAGCTGCCAATTCGGTATACGGCAGATTATCTGTTTGCCTGCTCGGACAAAGCAGGCAAATGGCTGTATGGAGAAAAGGCCACAAAACAGCCGAATTATCGGATGATTCCCAATGGCGTGGATTTGAAGCGCTTTGCATTTCATGAGGAAAAGCGGCGTCAGATGCGAAATCAGCTTAAAATTACGGAAGATACCTTTGTTGTAGGGCACATCGGGCGAATCACGGTTCCCAAAAATCATCAGTTTTTGGTGGAGCTGTTTGCTGCATATCATAATGAAAACCCCCAAAGCAGGCTGCTTTTGGTGGGTGATGGTGAACTGTTTGAGGCAGTGCAGCAGCAATGTACACAGCTTGGAATCCGCGAGGCGGTCATTATGGTTGGCAGTAAAACCAACACAGAAGATTACTATCAGGCCATGGATCTATTTGTGTTTCCTTCCTTGTGGGAAGGGCTTCCGGTTTCTGTGGTTGAGGCACAGGCAAATGGGCTTATCTGCCTGCTTTCGGATGTGATAACACGCGATGTTGATTTGACAGATCAGGTAAAATATCTTTCGTTGAATGAAAAAAGCAGATGGATCAATGAAATTGCGAGAGCCTGCCCCAAACCGCGAACGGCAGCATCGCCGGAAAATATGAGAAAACTGCAGCCGTTTGATGCATCAGTGGTTGCAAAGCAGCTGCAGGATTTTTATCTGGAACAGAACGAAAGGGCAACAAGATGAGCCAATATATATTACGGCTGGATGATGCCTCCGATTATATGGATACGGAAAAGTGGCAGCGAATGGAGGATATGCTGGACAAATATGGGGTTAAACCCTTGGTCGGGATCATTCCGGACAACCAGGATTCATCGCTCGTAGAAACCTATAAACAAGACTCTGAATTCTGGAATAAGACTGCCCGCTGGAAAGAAAAAGGCTGGGAACTGGCACTTCATGGCTGCTATCACAAGTACACAACCAAGGAGGGGGGCATCAACCCTGTAAACAAACGAAGCGAATTCGCCGGTGTTCCGCTGGAAAAGCAGAAAAGAATGATTCGGCATGGTATTGAGATTCTGAAAAACCATGAAATTGAGCCGAAAGTATTTTTTGCCCCCTCACATACTTTTGATGAAAATACATTGATTGCATTGAAAGAAGAATCCAATATCCGAATTATCAGCGACACGATTGCAAATGATGTCTACTATGAAAACGGCTTCTATTTTATTCCGCAGCAATCCGGCCGGGTGAGAAAGCTGCCGTTTCGCGTGGTGACCTTTTGCTACCACCCCAACACCATGCAGCCGAAGAATTTTGCTGAACTGGAAGGCTTTTTGCAGCAATATGCAAAAAAATTTGTGCCGGTGCAAACGCTGCAGCTGAAAAAACGCCGCAGAGGCCCGGTGGACCGCGCGCTGCGATGGATATATTTTGCGAGGAGATAAAAAGTCATCGGAGAAAGTGCAATATGAACAAGATCATGTTTTATATCAATGCCATTCACGATGGCGGTGCAGAGCGTGTGATGGTAAACCTTACGAAGTATTTTTCTGAAAACAGCTATGACACTGTGCTGGTGACTTCGTTTCGTGATGCCTGGGAATACCCTGTGGCATCAACGGTAAGGCGGTTGTCCTTAGAGGAAACCGAAATAAAGCAGTCACGCCTGAAGCGAAATATAAGCCGTATTGCAAAGCTTCGCGCTTTGTGTAAGCAGGAAAAACCGGATGTTCTGGTTTCGTTTATGGCTGAGCCGAATTTTCGTGCGGTGGCCGCCACGCGCGGCCTGCCGGTAAAGCTTTTGGTTTCGGTGCGTAATGACCCTGACCGAGAATACAGCGGAAAATTAGGGCATTTTGTGGGAAAATATCTTTTACCCATGGCAGACGGCTGTGTGTTTCAAACCGGCGATGCTCAAAAATGGTTCCCGCGTAAATTGCAAAGCAAGTCGAAGATCATTTATAATGCTGTAAAAGAGGACTTTTACAGCGTTGAGCGAAAACCCATTCGAGGAGAAATTGTAACTTGTGGTCGTTTGACAGAGCAGAAAAATCATAAGCTGTTGATAAACGCATTTGCCAAGGTGCAAAAAGCATATCCTTTTGCCGTATTGAAAATTTACGGAGAAGGCACACTTCGGGAAGAACTTCAAGATCAGATCGACGCGCTGAATCTTAACGAAAAGGTATTCCTGATGGGGGCCACCAACAATGTTGCCAAAGCATTGGAAAGTGCGGATTTGTTTGTTCTTTCATCGGATTACGAGGGAATGCCAAACGCGCTGATGGAAGCAATGGCGGCTGGTGTGCCGTGCATTTCTACGGATTGCCCTTGTGGAGGGCCAAGGGAACTGTTTGCAGAGGAGCTTTCTGATAAGCTGGTACAGTGCGGCAATGCGGACCAACTGGCAGAAAAAATTTGCAAAGCATTGGAAGCTGCCGAGAATGGGATGACAGAGAAAAACCGAGCCGAAATATTTAAGCCGGACAGGGTGAATCAAATGTGGGAAAATTACATTGATCAATTATCGTAAGTCAAGAAATTAGCGCAACATTCAAACAGCATATTTGCGATATGCAATTCAACGTTGTTGCTGTTGCATTAAAAAGTTGAATTGCTATAGTTGTAAACAAAGGCGGAACTCTTGCCAAACGGGTTCTGCCTTTTTATAATGGAAATAGAAAACGGCTCCGCAGCGGGGCCGGGAAAGAAGGAACGTTTATGAAACTGCCGGAAAAGAAACAGCGCTGGGTCCTGCATGAGGACACTCTGCCGCAGCCCGCAGGCGCGGGCGTCACCCGCCGGGTGCTGGCCTATACAGACGGCCTGATGTGCGTGGAGAACACCTTTGAAAAGGGCGTGGTCGGCGCACTGCACCACCACCTCCACACCCAGATCACCTATGTGGTCTCCGGCGCCTTCGAGTTCACGGTGGACGGTGTGACCCGTACCGTCCACAAGGGCGACACCATCCTCAAGGAGGACGGCGTGGAGCATGGCTGCGTCTGCACCGAAGCGGGCATCCTGCTGGATATCTTCACCCCCATGCGGGAGGATTTTGTCAAGTGAAACGCTTTGGGATTTTTTGTGACCGTGTAATCTACGGGTTCGCTTTCTGTATCCTGTTGATTATTCTTGTGGGTAATGCGGCGGTTACAGCGCATGTCTCGTATGATGAAGCAGAGATTGTTTCTTATACGTTTGGATTGTGGTATCTGCTTCTACTTCCGCTTGAACTGGGCGGTGTTCTATTGGCAGCAAGATTTCTCAAGCGCTTTTCGGTGAGAGAAATATTTCGACTCCTAGCTTGTGGCTATATTCTGGCTTCTTTTTATTTTATTCTGAATACAGAAAACCATATCCGTGCAGATGCTGCGGCTGTCTATAATGCTGCATGGCAGATGCTCAGCGGAAGTTTTGAGGTGTTACAGAAAGACCAGTATATCGGCACCCTTCCGCATCAGATTGGGTTGATGCTCTACGATATGCTTGTAGTAAAGTTCAGCGGAAATGAGAAAGCACTTTATTTTTTGAATGCCATTGAGATTCTCATTATCAATTGGTATGGATATAGGATTACTGATAGGTGCTTTGAAAATACGCAGGTCGATCGTATGGTTTTGCTGCTTGAATTTCTATTTATACCGCAGTTTTTCTTTATTTTATTTGGCTACGGAGTGATTCCGGGTTTTTGCTGCTTTATGATTGCAGCTTATCATGCGGTTTGTATCAATCATGGTGAACCTCTCCGACAGCATGGTTTCTGGATGCTTCTGTTTGTGATATTCGCATCTCTCCTTAAAAAGAATTACTGTATCGGTGCAATGGCAATTGGCATTGTGCTGGTACTTCGATTCGTGAATGGAGGGGACAAAAGAAAAACAGCATTTCTTGGTGTTGCGGTTGTCCTGCTCTCATTACTCGCTCCTAGCATTGCAAAAAAATCTGTTGGTGCAGTGACAGACATTGAAATTGGAAGTGGTGTGCCGTCAACAGCGTGGATTGCAATGGGAACAGACTTAGAAAATGAATTGCGTGGTCCGGGCTGGTTTGATGGTCAAAATTACAGCATTTATGACGAGAGCGGATGTGATTCGGTGAAGGCATCTGCTCTTGCAACGGAAAAAATAATAGAGAATGTGAAAAGCACTTTGAAGGCTCCGAAACGCGCAATTCTTTTTTACGGGAAAAAGATACTGTCTATGTGGAGCGAACCAATGTTCCAGTCGGTTTGGAGTGGCCCCGGTACGGATGGTGGCACTTTGGTAACAAAGCGTGTTCTCAAGTCCCTCTATTCAGGTGGAAAAGTAGAAAAACTGTGCAATCTGCTGACGAAGTGTGTGCTGATAGTAACCTATACATCGGCGTTATGTTTCTTGGTTCGACAAAAGGACAGTAAGGCGCAATTGTTCTATCTGTATTTTATAGGGGGCTTTATATTCCACCTTTTTTGGGAAGCAAAAAGTCAATATGTCTATACATATGTTTTTATGTTGCTTCCCATTTGTGCCAATGAACTCTGTGCGTTACAGAGCTGGCTGGATGATAAGCTGAAGCGCTAAGGTGACAAAAAAGGCAGTGCGCCGCGTGGGCAATGCCATTAAGTTAAACCCCTAAAGCAAAGCGCAGTACAATCAAAATGCGAAAGCGGAAAGAAGGTATTGAGCTTTTTGAATTTTAGAGTATAGCAAACAAAGCCGAAAAAATTCAGCAAAAAGAGCTATTCAAAAGAAAAAAATCATGCTATTCTATAAGAGAAGCTTTCTCTTCTGTACCACATCGGGGACGCTCCTGTTCACTGGCATGAAGAGACTTCTTTTTGCGGCGATAACCCAATTGCCGAACAGTTTTTCGGACAGTTTCATTACTGACGGTACGGGGAAGAGTCTCAATGATCTCCTGCATTGTTATGTCCGGTCTGGTTTTTACAAGCTGGTTGATATTTTCAACTTCTTCCGGGGTCAATGCCGATTTTCTTCCACGAAGGTAAGTTCGAGTTTCAATTGAGCCGGTTTCATCCAAACGCTTTTTCAGGCGGTAGACAGTACTCCGATTCACGCAGTAATTCCTTGCTACTTCCCGGACATTATGACTTCTTTCCAATGCTTGAATCAATAGTTTCCTTGCCTCGTTGTGCAACATTTGAATCGCCTCTTTGACTTGATTCTACACTTTTTGTCAAGTCGTTGCTCTATTTTTCTGGATTGCTATAATCATGTAATATGAACAAAGTTAATAGATGTTACGATGTAAAACATTGTAGAGGAAATAAAATAAATGAATATAAGTAAAATTTTATACCAAGCGATAACGAATCGGCAGATTCGTTTTTCCTATCTGACAAAATTGGGCATTTTCAATGGTATGTCAGATGAAACATTTTTGAAATTGAAGTATAAAAATGTATTTGGAAAAAAACTTGATTTGGAAAATCCAAAGACATTCAACGAAAAACTTCAATGGCTCAAATTGTATAACCGAAAACCAGAGTATACGGTAATGGCGGATAAATATCGAACTAAACAATATATTTCGTCTAAAATTGGCAAAGAATATGTTGTCCCCCTGCTGGGAGTTTGGGATAGCCCAGAGCAAATTGATTTTGAGGCACTTCCAAATCAGTTTGTTCTGAAATGCAATCACAACTCTGGAACGGGAATGTGCATTTGCAGGGACAAGGAAAGGTTGGATATTCCCAAAGTAATACGAGAATTAAACAAGGGGCTTAAAGAAAACTATTATTTAAACAATCGGGAATGGCCATACAAAGATATCCCACGCAAAGTAATAGCTGAGAAATATTTAGTTGAAAAGACAGGGGATAGTTGCCTGACAGATTATAAGTTCTTTTGCTTTGGCGGAGAGCCTCAAATTGTATATATCTCGAAAGACAATGCGGAGAATCCAACAACAGACTTTTTTGATATGGACTATAACAGACTGGATTTAAGAATGAAAGATCCGAATTCAGAGATTCCACCGGAGAAACCCGCTGAATTTGATGAAATGAAGCGTATCGCCAAAGTCTTATCGGAGGGAATCCCTCATGTGCGTGTGGATTTTTATGATATTTCTGGAAGATTATATATTGGAGAGCTAACATTTTATCATAATGGCGGATTTGGACCGGTTTCCCCGAAGCGGTGGGAAAGGAAAATGGGAGATATGATAAAACTACCTTCAAAAGCATGAGTGCAAAGTTGGAGGAACGCATGAAGATAGTTCACATTGTACATTTTATTCATGGTTTAAATATGGGAGGAGCAGAAACTTTAGTAAAAGACTATGCTCTTCTTATTGATAAGTCAAAATTCCGCGTAACGATTTTATGCTATGAACATTTAGATTCTCCTTATGAAGATATCTTGCGACAGAACAATATTAAGGTGATTTATATCTGCGATAAGATGCCGCTATATCATCAACAGGGGATCGTAGCAAGGGCGATTAACCATTACGAAAGGTATTGGCTTATTCGAAGAGAATTAAAAAAACTTGATCCGGATATTGTACATTTCCATTTATCGTTGAGTGATTATGTCAGATTTTCAGGACTCAAAAAGAGTGTGAAACTATTTTATACACAACATTTCAGCACAGAGGTTTGGAAATCAGAAAACCCAAAGGATATTCAAAATCTAAAATGGTTAATGAAACATTATCAGGTTCAGCCGATAGCATTGAATGCTTCAATGTGTGATAGCATGAACAAGATACTCCAGACAGATAGTACAAAGATATTAAATAATGGAGTAGACTTATCCCAATATGGCAGAAAATTTGACCGTAACGAGAAGCGCGAGGAATTAAATATTCCCTCCAATGCCTTTTTGGTGATTCATGTCGGTCGATTTGTTCCAACAAAGAACCATGCGTTTTTGTTAGAGGTTTTCAAACACATAAAAACGCAAAAACCGGAGGCATTTCTTCTTATGGTTGGCCGAGGAGAAACAGAACAGCAGGTTAAAGAAAAAATAAATACAAACGGACTTGACAATTCCTGTAGAATTCTCCATGATAGAACAGATGTGGCGGAAATTTTGCAGGCTTCTGATGCAGCCGTATTCCCATCTATTTCGGAAGGACTTGGCATTGCTGTGATCGAGATGCAAGCAGCCGGATTACCCTGTGTGGTATCCACAGGTGTACCGGAAAATGCTTGCATCTCGAATAAATTGCAATTCCTACGCCTTGAATTGGGTGCAAAGGCGTGGGCCGATAAATTACTGGAAATGTGTGAGGATCCCATGCCGATTCAATATTTTGGAATCGAGGAATGGGATATTCGACATAATGTGAAGCAGCTGGAAAAAATGTATGAAGAGGCAATGGTGAATGGCTGACAGCAGAACTAAAAATACTGCAAGAAATATTTTTACAGGGCTTGTATATCGTGCTGTAGGAATATTGCTCCCCTTTATTAATCGTACAGTGATTCTTAGGGTCATGGGCGCAGAATACACAGGTATTTCAACCCTTTTTTCGTCGATTTTAGGAATGCTGAGCTTGGCGGAATTGGGCTTTAACTCTGCAATCGTATATTCCATGTATAAGCCGATGGCGGAAGAAAATTGGGATGAAGTTGGTTACTACCTAACACTGATTCGGAAGGTATATTATATCGTTGGAACTGTGATATTTTGCGGTGGCCTTTGCTGTATGCCGTTCCTTCGGTATCTGATTCATGGTGGTTATCCTTCTGAGCTGAATCTGTATATATTATTTTCTTTATATCTGATAAATTCTGCAATTAGCTACTACCTCTTTGCTTACAAGGAAACACTACTATTGGCAGATCAACGCCAGGATGTCACAAACAATATCCGATCTGTTGTAGATACAGCGCGGTATTTGGCACAGTTTACCGCACTTTTGATATGGGAAAATTTTTATGTATATGTACTAATTCAGGTTATTGGTTCTGTGCTTTCTAATTTTATGATTCAGAGAAGCACAGAAAAAAGGTATCCTGAAGTGGTATGCAGAAAAATCAAACGATTAAAGCTCCCGGTAGAGATCAAACAAAAAACATACGCATTGATGTTGGGGCGTATTTGCGATACACTTCGAAATTCGTTAGACAGTATTATATTATCCTCTTGCATTGGACTGGTTGCTACAACTATCTACGGAAATTATTATTTTATCTATTCTGCAATTTACGGTGTCCTTTTAGTTATTGGAAATGCTTTGGCAGGAAGCGTTGGAAATAGTATATCTTGCGAAACAACGAAGAAAAACTATGAAGATATGCGAAAATTTCAGTTTTTGTTTTCGTGGATAACTACTGTGTGTACAATCTGTCTGGTAACTATGTACCAGCCCTTTATGAGATTGTGGGCAGGAAAGGAATTGATGCTTTCAGATAAAGATATGCTGCTGTTCTGCCTTTATTTCTATCTGATCAATATGAACAACATTCGAAACCAATATATAAATGGTGCAGGGCTTTGGGACAAACTAAAAGCCAGTTATATTCTGGAAGCCGGCGGAAATCTTGTATTGAATATTGTTCTGGGTAAAGTATGGGGCATAACGGGAATTCTGTTGGCAACGATAATTACGATTTTCTTCTTCAACTATGTTTACAGAACACACATCCTGTTTACACACTATTTTCGTAATGAGTCTGAAAACATTTTTTCGATGGATCAGCTCCAATATACAATGGTTACGATGGTGTTGGCAGGAGGAATGTTCCTTTTGAGCAAAGTGGTGCCGGGAGGAGAGATTGTACAGCTTATAGCCTGTGCGATTCTTTCCGTTGTGGCATCGGGTTTGGCATATTTTATTCTTTTTCATAAAACAAATCGATATGTATATGCTCAAACAAAGTTCTATCAAATTCTATCTAGAAATATGTAAAAACGAAAAAAGGATGGGATGAAAGTATGACGGTTTTCATCACCGGTTCGTCCGGTTTTATCGGCTCCAACCTTGCCAAGCGTATCCTGGCCACTGAGCCGGATACCAAGGTGATCGGTTTGGACAACATGAACGATTACTACGATGTTCGCATCAAAGAAGCTCGCCTTGCAGAGCTGCAAAAGTTTGCAAATTACACCTTTATTCAAGGCAACCTTGCAGATAAAGAACTGATCAACAGCATTTTTGAGCAGTATCACCCGGATATTGTGGTCAATCTGGGGGCGCAGGCGGGTGTTCGTTACTCTATCACCAACCCGGATGCTTATATTGAAAGCAATTTGATCGGTTTCTATAACATTCTGGAAGCCTGCCGTCATTACCCGGTAGAGCATCTGGTATACGCCTCCAGCTCCTCCGTCTATGGCAGCAACAAAAAAGTCCCTTATTCCACAGATGACAAGGTGGACAATCCGGTGTCTTTGTATGCGGCCACCAAAAAATCCAACGAACTGATGGCGCACGCCTACTCCAAGCTTTACAACATTCCCTCCACAGGGCTGCGATTCTTTACGGTTTACGGCCCTGCCGGGCGCCCGGATATGGCCTATTTCGGCTTCACCAACAAGCTGGTGAACGGCGAAACCATTCAAATTTTCAACTACGGCAACTGTAAGCGTGACTTTAGCTATGTGGATGACATTGTAGAAGGCGTTGTCCGTGTGATGGCAAAGGCACCGGAAAAGAAAAACGGTGAGGACGGCCTGCCCATTCCCCCGTATGCCGTTTACAACATCGGCAACTCCAACCCGGAAAACCTGCTGGATTTCGTGCAGATTCTGTCCGAGGAATTGGTGCGTGCCGGTGTGCTGCCTGCTGATTATGACTTCGAGGCACATAAAAAGCTGGTGCCCATGCAGCCCGGCGATGTGCCCATTACCTATGCCGACACCACGCCTCTGGAACGCGATTTTGGCTTTAAGCCCCACACCCCGCTGCGGGAGGGTCTGCGAAAGTTTGCACAGTGGTACAAAGAATTCTATATGAAATAAAGGAAGGAAAAAGCATGAAAATCGCAGTTGCAGGCACCGGTTATGTCGGCCTGTCCATTGCTACGCTGCTGGCGCAGCATCATCAGGTCATGGCGGTGGATATCATCCCGGAGAAGGTTGAATGGATCAATCATAAAAAGTCGCCTATTCAGGATGAGTACATTGAAAAATATCTTGCCGAAAAGAATTTGAACCTTACAGCCACCATGGATGCCGAGGCCGCCTACAAGGATGCCCAATTCGTTGTGATTGCAGCTCCTACCAACTATGACACCAAGCAAAATTTCTTCGACACCTCCGCCGTCGAGGCCGTAATTCAGCTGGTGCTTCGCTATAATCCCGATGCCATCATGGTCATCAAGTCCACCATTCCTGTTGGCTTTACGGAAAGTGTTCGGGAAAAGTATCATTGCGATAATATTATCTTCAGCCCGGAATTCCTGCGGGAATCCAAGGCTCTGTATGACAACCTGTATCCCAGCCGCATTATCGTTGGCACTGACCTTGCCGACGAGCGCTTGGTGAAGGCCGCACACACCTTTGCGGGCCTGTTGCAGGAGGGGGCGCTGAAACCGGACATCGACACGCTGTTTATGGGCTTTACCGAGGCCGAGGCCGTGAAGCTGTTTGCCAACACCTATCTGGCGCTGCGGGTGGCCTATTTTAACGAGCTGG
>Ga0129314_1001220_pt1 | contig 19008 bp, 18 predicted proteins | sample O1111metagenome_FD_94431 | JGI IMG/M metagenome (GOLD analysis project Ga0129314, IMG submission 94431) | Orangutan individual fecal microbial communities from fecal samples from Wisconsin, USA - O1111 metagenome | ecosystem: Host-associated > Mammals > Digestive system > Large intestine > Fecal... | reverse complement strand
TGCGGTTGCACGGCGTTGCTGGATGCCGTGGGCGGCGCCATCCACCACATCGGCAACATTCACAAGTACGCCCGCCGGGAGGATGTGCCGGAAAAGACGATGTTCATCATCACCACCGACGGCTACGAAAACGCCAGCCGTCGCTACGACTACGAGAGGGTTCGGCGGATGATCGAGCGGCAGAAGGAGAAATACGGCTGGGAGTTTCTGTTTCTGGGCGCCAACATCGACGCAGCCAAGGAGGCGGTCCGCTTCGGCATCGACGCCGACCGGGCGGTGAACTACAAGTGCGACGAGGAGGGCACGGCGCTGAATTACGAGGTCATCAGCGAGGCGGTGTGCAGCGTCCGCGCCGCCCGGCCGCTTAGCGCCGACTGGAAGCGCCGCATTGATGAGGATGTGAAGAAAAGAGGGAGGTAAGGATATGTACGGAGCGATTTTGGGCGACATCGTGGGCAGCCCCTATGAGTTCGATTGCAACAACTATAAGGCGAAGGATTTCCTCCTGTTCAGCCGCCGTTCCGACTTCACCGATGACACGGTGATGACGCTGGCGGTGGCGAAAGCGCTGCTCAGCACCCGTGGGCAGGACGATGCCGCCATCAAAACAGCGTTGGTACAGGAGATGCAGCAGCTGGGCCGCGCCTACCCCGACCGGGGCTATGGCACCCATTTTGGCGACTGGCTCTATGAGGACGACCCGCAGCCCTACCAAAGCTACGGCAACGGCAGTGCCATGCGGGTGTCTCCCGCTGCATGGCTGGCAACAGATATGGCGGAAACGCTGCATCTGGCGCGGCTCACCGCCCAGGTGACCCACGACCACCAGGAGGGCATCAAGGGCGCACAGGCCACCGCCTCGGCCATCTTTCTCGCCCGCACGGGTCACGACAAAGCGGAGATCAAAGCGTATGTGGAGCGCGAGTTTGGCTACGACCTCAGCCGAACCTGCGACGAAATTCGTCCCACCTACCATCATGTAGAGAGCTGCCAGGAAACCGTGCCGCAGGCTATTATTGCATTTCTGGAAAGCACAGATTTTGAAGACGCGCTGCGCACGGCGGTGTCCCTCGGCGGTGACAGCGACACCCTCGCCGCCATTACCGGCAGCATCGCTGAGACGTTCTACGGCGTGCTGGAGGAACTGCGGCAGGAGTGCCGCAAACGCCTGACACCGGAGCTGGCGGAGATTCTGCGTGAGTGGGAAAGTGCGCTTTACAACGAAAAAATATGTGGTAGAATTTGAAATAGAGAACAAAATAAGGAGGGACTTCCATGGCGATTTTGAACTTTTCCGATGTGCTTAGAAATGTAGGGCTTGACCCGAAGCGGGTAAAGCTAATCCGGCATTCGCTGGGTGACAAGGCATTCAAGAAATGCTATGACAAGAACATGGTGGAGGAGTACACCCGCGTACAGAGTGAAACCTTCAGCAACGGGTATGATTATTGGTGCGTATTTATCAGCGACAAGAGTACGACGGCAAAGTTTTTCGCCTGCTACAAGGTAAGCGGCGGCGTTATTGATACGCAGGACACGAAGCCAAAGGGATTCCCACTGGAGGATTGGTTCCAAGGGCAGCGGATGTTTTACAATCTGGAGCGCATTGACTTGCTGAAGGAATACGAAGGCAGGCTCTTGATCGAATGGGGTAAAAGCGCGCTTGCCTGGGCGCAGAAAGGCACAAACGAAAAGCCTATTGTGGCCATTCGGGACAAGAAGATTTTTTCCGGCTACGAAAACGCGATCCTTACCTATGAAGAGCTTCGGGAGATCGGGCAGGATCCCACGGCATACGAATCGTGGCACACGGCGCTTTCCACCGTCAACGCGGTCTACCTCATTGTTGACCGGGAAAACGGACGGAAGTATGTTGGCTCCGCTTACGGCAAGGGAGGCTTATTGGGGCGCTGGACGTACTATGTGAAGTCACTGCACGGCGACAACAAGCTGATGAAGGAGCTGCTCTGCGACTACCCGGATCGGTATACGCACTTCCAGTTCTCGATTTTGCAGCTCCTGCCAAAGGCCGTGACACCCGATGAAGTGATCCAAACGGAGACCCTTTGGAAGAAAAAGCTGCTGACCTATGAGCCTCTCGGTATGAATGCGAACTGACTGTTCGAATTCTCCTGCCATACATCTGTCTTTGACCCACTTTTGACCCAGAATCCGAAAAAAGCGGGCAGGGCTGGACGGAAACAATGGAAAATCCGCCGAGCGAATGGTGGTAAAAAGCACAAATCGGAGCCGAAATGACTCCGATTTGCCCTTGAGACAACCTACGGACCAGAAGGCCGGGGGTTCGAATCCCTCACGGCGTGCCATTTGGCAGAAAACCCGCAAGCGTTGGGATTCAAGGCTTTTCTCTGCAAATTCAACGTATGACAATAGGCTGGAATACGTATGGAATATTCATAGAATTATGATATACTTTGCTCCAAAGAAGTCAAACAGCAAACCAGGATTTGCCGGCGAAGTCTTTTTCCAACTTCAAATAGCAAAAAGTTGTAGAAATTGCTGGCTTGGGAATCAGGAAAGGAGAAGAAATATGAAAAAGAATTTGAGCAAGCTCGGTTTTCTGTTGGGCATGGTGATCATATGGCTCATCCTGTTCATTGTTATAGGAGTTCCTTTGGTGATATCCTTCTGGTCAGGACCGCCTGCCTGATGGGTTCACTGCTAAAAGCAAAATACCCTTCCAATATCAAAGCCTATATTCAAGGAATAGTTGCCAGTCAACCGTGATATTTCCGGTGTAAAGCAATAAGAAATAACAAAGCCTGCGTATAACTATTGTTATACGCAGGCTTTGTCTACTTTGGCAGCGGGTGAAGGATTCGAACTGCCCAGAACGGATTTTGACTCATCCCTCCTAATACCATCCAGTCCCGCGAAGTATTGGAAATACTAGGTTTTTAGAAAATATGAGTTTAAGTTGTGTTATGAGGTGTTGTCTGGTTTTACCGTTTTAAGGGTCGAAATTGTGGTCAACTTTGGGAACAAGCAATAGTGGAGTATCCAGCAAGGCAGTAGTAAGGAAATGAAGTGGAAACGAAAATGTCAATCAATCAACACAACAAATGGACACTTTAGCAATTTAACGAGTTGCGCAAAAATGAATTTTTTGTTCAGTTCAAAAAAAATCTGCTACATCTTCTGTGACCTAAATTGACCGTCCTTCAGCTCAAATCGGTCAAACTCAAAATAAATCAGTAGTGATTAAAGAAATTATTGACAGGTTTTGACCGTTGTGGTATATTTATGAAAAGTAAAAATGTGCAAATCACACGAATTGCGAGGATTGTTATATGCTGTTAGAATGCGAGCGCTTGGATGTCTTAAAGTACTGTCGATTATTGCAAAGCCGCAAGCTTGTCAAAGGAACCGGTGGAAACATCAGTATCATCAACTGTGAGAGTAAACTGGTTGCCATCAGCCCCAGTTCGGTGGAGTATTCTGAGATGCGGGTTGAGGATATTGCCGTTGTTGATTTGAATGGTAACCAGATTGAGGGAAATTTCGGTCCCTCCAGTGAAATGCACATGCATCTGGAGTGCTTCAAAGCCCGTGAGGACATTCATGCCGTTGTCCATACCCATTCCACATACGCCACAGTGCTGGCATGTATGAACAGGGGGTTACCCGGATTTTATTATCTGCAAGCCTATGCTGGCGGTGATACCAAGTGCATCCCCTACTATACCTTTGGAACACAGGAACTGGCACGGGTAGCCGCTGCGGCGATCAATGATCGAAATGCACTCCTGTTGGGCGGACATGGCTTGCTGTCCGTAGGCAGGGACGCCGCGTCGGCCTTCAATGTGGCGGAGGTCACGGAAACCGCCGCAGAACTCTATGTTCATATTTTGAAAATCGGAGAACCTATGCTGTTCAGCGAGGCACAGATGCAGGCCGCGATCGGGCAGTTGGTCAATTATAAAAAGAAAGAAGTGTGTAAAACGGATGAAAACTGTTGATAAGGGTGCCGTAACCGGCAAGAAAGTTCGTCAATATTGTACTGCTCTGCGTCCCGGCGATGTGGGTGAATACGTGCTGTTGCCAGGGGATCCTGCCCGCTCTGACCGTGTAGCCAAGTATCTGGACGATGCAAAGCTGGTGGAGAACCACCGCGAGCACCGTACCTTTACCGGCTATTATAAGGGCGTTAAGGTCAGCGTGACCTCCACCGGCATGGGTTGCCCTTCTGCCAGCATTGCATGTGAGGAATTAGCCAATATCGGTGCCAAAGTTCTCATCCGTATCGGAAGCTCCGCCGCGCTGAAGGAAGGTATTCGCGTGGGTGATCTGATCATCAGCACCGGTGCCATGAAGAACGAGGGAACCTCCCGTTTTTTCGTGCCCGATTCCTTCCCCGCTGTCCCTGATTTTGAACTGACCATGCTGCTGATACAGACTGCCCGTCAGGCTGCCAAGGAGCGAAGCCTTCGTGTCCACCACGGTATCGGTTCCACCGATGACTCTTTCTACGGAGAGACTCCGGAGTTTATCGAGCATGTGTATAAGTGTGGCTGCATCAATCTGGAAATGGAGGCATCTGGTATCTTCACTGCCGCCCAGAGAAAGGGATGCAAGGCTGCCGCCATCTACGGCGTGTCCTCCAACCTGCGCTCCGGCGAGGTCTATTACGGTGATGGCAACACCGAATCTGACAACCAGCTTCTGGCTCGGGCATGGGATGAGGAGATCCAGATCGTTCTGGAGACCATCTATCAGTACGAGCAGAACAAGAACACACAGGAATGAGCGTTTGTTGTATGTAAATATTCCAGAACAGGCCGCCCGCTTCTCGGAACTAGAGGCGGAGGCGATGGCTCCCCATCAGGGATTCTGGGACTGAGGAAACCATTCTCCCTCAGCAATTGCAGTCCGATTGTCGGATGTAGAAAATACTTCCTGACCGGGGCGCACCGCATGGACAGGAACTCTAATTTTGCATGTGAGGTGATTTCAGGGTGCTGGTAACTGACAGAAGGCAAAAAATCATCGAGATACTCCGCATTCAGGGCAGTGTGAAGGTTGAGGAACTGAGCCGACACCTGCAGGTAAGTGAGGAAACCATCCGTCGGGATTTAAACATTTTGGAGGAAGAGGGTCAGCTAAACCGCGTATACGGTGGCGCCTATTTGGGGCATTTGGTGAACCAGACGCTGCCAAACGATATGCGTAAAGAAACCATGCAGGCAGAAAAGCAGCGCGTAGCAGAGCTTTGCGCCGGAATGATTCGAAACGGTGACACTATCATGCTGGACTGCAGCACCACAGCGTACTATCTGGCAAAACGAATCATCAATTACAAGAACCTAACCGTGATAACGAACTCTCTTGACATTGCTTTCCTTCTCTCCTCAACAGATGATATTCATGTTGTCTGCTGCGGTGGGCATCTGAACAAGAAGTATATGTCCTTTATCGAATTGGACGCTCTAGAGAGTCTGGGCAAGTACTATGCCGATATTTGCTTTGTCTCCTGCACAGGCATTGATCTAAAAAATGGGCTGAACGATTCTATCGAAATGCAGGGGCGAATCCGTCGAGAAATGATCCGCCGTTCGCAAAAGAAAGTCTGCATTGCAGACATGACAAAGATCGGGAAAACGACATTTTTTGAGATTCTGCCCCTACACGAAATCGATGCACTGGTCTTGGACGCAGAACCTCCCCGCCAATGGCTAGAGGGCTTGGCGGAAAGCAACGTTATCTGCTACTATCCTGGATGCAAGGAACAGGAAGGGCGAGCATGAATCATCAACAGACATTGACAAACTGCACCGTTCTAACGGTGGACAGTGCAGATACCTTTTATCCCCGAGGCCGGATCGTCGTGACAGATGGCCGCATCACCGCTATCGGCAACGAGGACACCGTTGCGCTACAGGGCGAGGTGGTGGATATGGGCGACAGCCTGGTGATGCCGGGGCTGATCAACACCCACACCCACTCCTATTCTGCGGCTCTACGGAACGCCGCTGATGACCTGAAGTTGATGGACTGGTTGCAAACCGCCATTTGGCCTATGGAGGCCCGCCTCTCTTATGAGCGCTCCATGGCGGCTTCTACCATGTCCTGTCTGGAATATCTGCAAAGCGGCATCACCACCTATGTGGACATGTTTTACTATACAGATGCTACGGCCAAGGCTGCCCAGCGCAGCGGCCTGCGCTGCTTTCTGGCCGCAGCAGTGTTCTCCAATCCCATTGTGGAAACCGCCGACTCCATTGGCGCGGCAGAGCGCTTCATCCGAGCCTATAAGGGCCGCGAGGAGGAAACGCTGGTCTATCCCTGCATCGGCCCCCACGCACCGTACACCGTGACGGCGGAGACATGGAAGCAATGCATGGACATTGCAGACCGGTATCAGGTGCTGCTTCACACTCATCTATCCGAAACGGCAGATGAAAACCGCCAGATTTTTGAACAGACCGGGATGTCTCCGACGGCCTGGCTGGAGAGCATGGGCGTTTTTGACCGCCCCACTTTGTTGGCTCACAGTATCCACCTCAGCGATGAGGATCTGGATATTTACGCCAAACACGGTGCCGCAGTGTCCTATAATCCAGTCAGCAACCTAAAGCTGGTCTCTGGTATCATGCCCCTGAAAAAGATGTGGGAGAGAGGCATTTCAGTCAGCCTTGGTACAGACGGTGCCCAAAGCAACAACAGCATGGATCTGCTGCGAGATCTGCGGACAGGCGTCCTGATTCAAAAACAGCTTAATGATTCTGCCGCATTTTTCAATGCCCGGGAAGCCGTTCGGATGGTTACCATAGATGGTGCCCGGGCCATCGGCATGGAAGACCGACTGGGCAGTCTGGAGATTGGCAAGTACGCAGATCTCATCGCCCTGAACACCGAAAGTCCCCGTCTATGTCCCCTGCACCGGGAAAGCCTAAAGAACCTGTATGCCACCGTAACCTACAGCGCCTGCGGCGCTGATGTGCGGGACAGCATGGTAAACGGTCGCTGGGTCATGCGGGATGGGCGCGTCCTCTCTATGGATGCCGAGCAGGTACGCAAAGACGCGCAGGAGGCTGCGGCCTATATGGCGCAGGATGTCCTGTGAAAAGAGTATGAAGGAGCTTCGTATGGAAAAGAAACTGACATCCGAGGAGGTCACCCGGGCATTGCATCTGGAGCCGCTGCTGCGGGAGGGCGGTATGTTCCGTTCCACCTACTCCCAGATGGCACCGGATCAGTCTCACGTGCTGAGTAACGCAATCTATTATTTGCTGCAGAAGGGTCAATTTTCCCACCTGCACCGCTTGAATCATGACGAAATCTACCACTATCATCTGGGTGATCCGCTGGAGTTGATCGAAATTCGACCCGACGGCACCTGTGAGCGCTTCCTCTGCGGCCCCGACGTTCTGAACGGTCAGGTTCCGCAGGTGACCATTCATGCCGGCTGTTGGCAGGGCTCCCGTGTGGCAAAGGGCGGCGAATTCTGTCTGGTTGGCACTGTCAGCATTCCCGGCTGGACTCCCGAGGGCTATGAGCACTGCGAGGACTGCGAGCCTTTGGTGCAGCAACATCCCCAGTGGGAGGAACTGATCCGCAACCTGTGCCGTGATGTATCAACCCAATTCAAAACCGAGAAGGCATAAGCATATGACAACATTTGAAAAGACCAATACCGTTGATTTCAACGAGGATAAAACCGCTCTGCGCATCATTGACCAGACCCGTCTGCCTGGCACCTTTGTGGTGGAGGATCTGAGAACTCCTGAGGAGTTCTGGGATGCCATCTATCATCTGAAGGTCCGGGGGGCCCCAGCCATCGGCGTGGCTGCCGCGATTTCCGTGTATCTGTGCGTGCGGGAATCTCAGGCTGAGACCTATGAGGCTTTCTGTGCAGAGTTTGACAAGCACAAGACCTATCTGGCTTCCTCCAGACCTACCGCTGTGAACCTGTTCTGGGCGCTGAACCGGATGGAAGAAGTGGTGCGCGCCCACGAGGGCGCGACCCCAGCTCAGGTAAAGCAGGCACTCTATGAGGCTGCCGAGGAAATCCTGCGGAAGGATATTGAAAGTTGCCGCCGTATCGGCGAATACGGTAGCGAATGCATTCAGGACGGCGACGGCATCCTGACCCACTGCAATGCCGGCCGTCTGGCCACCGTGCAGTACGGCACCGCACTGTCCCCCATCTACATCGCCAAGGAGCAGGGTAAGACCGTGAAGGTCTATACCGATGAAACCCGACCCCTGCTGCAGGGCGCACGGCTGTCCGCCTTTGAACTGTCCCAGTCCGGCGTAGACACCACGGTGCTTTGCGATAACATGGCCGCCAGCACCATGAAGTCCGGCAAGGTTCAGTTGGTTCTGGTTGGAGCTGACCGCATCGCCGCCAACGGCGACTTTGCCAACAAAATCGGAACCTGCGGTGTTGCCATTATGGCCAAGCACTTCGGCATTCCCTTCTATGTCTGTGCCCCCCTGTCCACCATCGATCTGGGGACTGCCAACGGCGACGGTATTGTCATCGAGCAGCGCAACCCCGACGAGGTGACCACCATGTGGTACAAGGAGCGCATGGCTCCAGAAAACGTGCATGTACTGAATCCCGCATTTGATGTGACCGATAACGAGTTGGTCTCCGGCATCATTACCGACTATGGTATTGCCCGCGCCCCTTTCGACAAGTCCATTGCAGAATTGTTTGCCAAAAAGGAAGCCGAGGAAGCCCGCTGAGAAACAGGAGGATGCCATGTTGATCCGCAATTTGATCCGGGCCCCCAAGGGGGCAATTGCCAAAACAGTAATTCTTCCTGGAGATCCTCTGCGTAGCAAGCATTTTGCCGAGACGTTTTTACAGGATGTTCACTGTTACAGCGAGGTCTATGGTCTCTTTGGTTATACCGGCACCTATCAGGGTGTTCCGGTTTCCATTCAGACCTCCGGTATGGGCACCACGGCCATGACCGAGTGCGCCCATCAGCTGATTGAGAACTTCGGTTGTGAAAATCTGATCCGTGTGGGAAGTTGCGCCTCCAACCACGAAAAAATTCATGTGGGAGACGTGATCCTGTCAACTGCCTGCGCCTGTGAATCCAACTGCAATGTTCCGGAGTTTGGAAATTATGACTTTGTTCCCACCGGCGATTTTGAATTGATGCGAATCGCCTATGCGTTTGCCAAAGAGGTTGGGATTCCCCTCCATGTGGGGGTGACAGGCTGCTATGACCTGCTCTACCGTGATCTGGATGAGATCCCGCTACTCTGCTCGGAAATGGAGGGGGCCGCATTGCTGTCCGTAGCTGCGCGCTATCCCCATGTGAAGGCCATGCTGTTGATGACCTGCGGGTCTCATTTGACCCGAACGGACGAGTTTATTCCAGCCGCCAAACGGAGTCAGGGGATGTTTGACAGCATGATGAAACTCGCTCTGGAAGTTGCCGTGCACAGAAATGGAGGTATCTGATGGGAATTTGTGTGAGTGGAAAGCCCGAAGAAGTCTCCAATCTGTTCCTGCTGACACAGTGTGATCACGATGCCAAGCGCATCGCAGAGGAATTGATGGAGGATGTTCAGGTATTTCACAGCATCCGGAATATGTGCGGCTATACCGGGACCTATCGGGGTGTCCGGGTGAGTCTTCAGGGGCTTGGAATCGGCAATGTATCTGCCTCTATCTATGTGACAGAACTGGAAAAGGAATTTACGCCAGCCTGTTTTGTGAAGGTGGACGGCTGTACCGCCCTGCAGGCGCACTTGCAGCCGGGTGATTTTGTACTCGCACAGACGGTATATTCTACCTCTGCCATCAATCGGCGCCAGTTCCGCAACCGTGTGTTCCCCGCAGCAGCAGATTTTGATCTGCTGTATCAGGCAAGTCAGCGGGCAGAAGATGCTGGATGGAACGTTCATGTGGGGCCAGTGGTTTCCATTGAGACCCGCAGCGAATGGCCGGTGGCGCAGAAATTTGCGCGGTTCGGCGCTTTGGCGCTGGATCTGGAAATGAATCAGGTCTACACCGTTGCAAATCGGGAGGAGACTCCTGTACTAGGGTTACTGCGAGTGTTCGAGAATCACGAAACAGGTGCTTGCTATACAGAGGAACAGTGTTGCGCCACCTATATGGAACTGGCACGCTTTGCGTTGGATCTGTTGATTGTGCAGGACGCCACAGTTCGCCCTAAACGGACGACAAGAGTGGATCCCCGTACTGAAAATCTGTTTTGCGAGAATAAATAAACATAACCAACAGGAACCAAATCAGACGTTTGTACATTGTTTCGCTGCAGATAGAGGAGGATTCTTCGCAAAACAGCCAAATAAACCAACACATTCCGCGGGTTTTTGGGAATTTATTGTGTCGCATATTGCGGTTTCATATGGATTCTGGAGCGGTTTTCAGTTCTGGCCATAACCGGAAACCGCTCATCAAAAGGTTATCAAATTATATGGCCGTATACTGAAAACATGGAGGAGTGGATAAACATGCGTGTAGCAATTGTCGGCTGTGGAAACATCGCCAACAGCCATGCATCGGCACTGAGAAATCAGAAGCAAACTCTGGCGCTGTGTGTGGGACGGACACTGGACAAAGCGGAGGCATTTGCCAAGCAGTGGGATGTGGAGAAGTTCAGCGATCGGTTTGAGGATGCCCTGCAGGCAGATATTGACTGTATCCATATCTGCACCCCACCAACCCTGCATTACATGATGGCCAAAAAGGCCATGGAGGCAGGGAAGCATGTGGTGTGCGAAAAGCCCCTTTGTCTGGATAGCGCACAGGCCAAGGAACTGTGGGAATTGTCCCGCAAGGCCAATACACTGGCTGCCGTCAATTACAATGTGCGGTATCATGATGCCTGTCAAAAGGCTCGGAAAATTGTGCGGAGCGAGGATTTCGGCAAGCAGTTGCTGATTCATGGCTCTTATATGCAACAGTTCTCTCTGCTTCCCTGCGATTATATGTGGCGCTATATCCCCGAAGTGGGCGGCAAGATGCGCTGCGTGACTGAGATTGGTTCTCACTGGTTTGACCTGATCCGGTTTATCACCGGTTTGGAGATCACCTCCGTCAGCGCAGACTTCGGCAAATTCTTCCCCAATCGCTTCCTAAAAGACGGGATGATGTATGACGAACCCGTGGAAGGCAGTACCCCTCTGAAGGTGGACTCTGAGGATACGGCTACCATCATGCTGCGCTTCAGCAATGGTGCCAAGGGTGTGCTGCTGCTCTCCCAGCTCTCTCACGGCAGATGCAACCGGGTCGCCTTCGAGATTAGCAGTGCCCGCAAGTCTATCTGGTGGAACTCCGAGGATCCCCTGAAGCTGAATACAGCCAACATTGCCACCGGTATCAACACCAACGTCAACGCCTTTGCCGGCGGCTTCCCTGATACCCACGCTTCGTTCTTTGAGCAGATCTACAAGGCTCTGTCTGCCGGAGAAGTTCTTAACAGCGAGAAGATTCCCAATTTCTATGATGGCTATCAGAATGCCGCCATCTGCGAGGCGGTTTATGAGAGCGCAACCAACAATTCTACGTGGAAGGATGTAAAGTGAGTATGGCTGAAAAAGTAGTAATTGTTACCGGTGCAGGTCGCGGCACCGGCCGTGTCATTGCGGAAATGTTTTTGGAAAGCGGCGCCTGTGTGGCTGCCTCCGACCTTCGCGTCCCCGACTGGGAGAGTCCCTATGAGGACAGACTGTTGAGAGTTGCCTGCGACGTTTCTTCCGAGGAAGCGGTGGTCTCTCTGGTGGAGGAGACTGTCAAGGCCTTCGGCGGTGTCGATGTGCTGGTAAACAACGCCGGCATTTCCATCGGTGGCCCGGTGGTGGATGACACTGTGGATATTTATCACAAGGTCCTGGGCATCAATATTATCGGTACCTTCCTGTGCACCCGTGAGGTCATCAAGCGGATGTACGCCGCAAACACTGCCGGCAGAATTATCAACATTGCCTCCATTGCTGGAAAGAATGCCTTTGCCAATTCCTCCGCCTACTCCGCTTCAAAGGCCGGCGTGATTGGCTTCACCAGAAGTCTGGCGCTGGAGTGCGCCCCCAGAGGCATTACAGTGAATGCCATCTGCCCCGGCTCCGTGGACACCCCCATGCTCTACGGCGTGATACAGAAGATTATGGCGGACACCGGCAACGATTTGGAAACCACTCGTTACAATATGCAGCAGCTGATTCCTCTGCGCCGTTTCCAGACTCCAAAAGATATTGCGTCTTTGTGCCTGTTCCTTGCCTCTGATGGCGCAGCAAACATCAATGGAGAGTCGATCAACCTCGATGGCGGTATGGTTCGGGATTGATTTACTTATAAAAAACTTAAAAATAAGGGAGAAAGACTTATGAAAAGATTTCTGGCACTGCTCCTGACCGTTGTCATGGTCATGAGCCTGGCCGCTTGCGGCGGCAAGAATACCAAGACTCCTACTGAGGAAAAGGCTGACGGCGAAAAGACTGGTCCATCCTTCGCACTGGTGGTCACCGGCTATATCGGCGCCACCGGCTGTGAGGACCTGATTCTGGAAGGTCTACAGTCCTTCTGTGACGAAAACAACGGTTCTGTCAATGTCATCGAGCTAAACTATGACACCTCTCTTTATGAGAATGCCGTCAGCGACGCCTGCAAGCAGGGCGACTATGACGTGATTCTGGCAGGCTACTTTGATCTGAGCGAGAGCGTTGCCAAGGCTGCTGAGGCCTATCCCGATCAGAAGATCATTCTGTATGATGCACAGATGGACTACTCTGACGGCAAGTTCAAGAACGTCAAGTCCCTGCTGGAGATGCAGAACGAGGGTTCCTTCCTGGCAGGCGCACTGGCTGCTCTGCTGACTACTGAGGCCGGCGTGGAAGGCATCAACGAGGAAAAGATCGTTGGTTGGACCGGCGCCATCGAGAACCCCGTTCTGAACGACTACCTGATTGGTTACATTCAGGGTGTCAAGTATGTAGATCCCTCCATCGAAGTTCTGTACTCCTGGGTTGGTAGCTTCTCTGATACCGCTATCGCCAAGGAAATGGCTCTGACCCAGTTCCAGCGGGGCGCTGACATCTCCTATGCCTGCTGCAGTGCTGCCGGCGTGGGCGTGGCCGAGGCTGCTGCCGAGACCGGAGGATACAGCATCGACGTAAACGTTGACGTTGCCATGCAGCTGATAGACAGCAATCCCGATGTTGCCGTTCATGTTCTGACCTCTGTGGAGAAGAACTATGCTGTGTTGATTCGTGAGCTGCTGGATCAGTACGCTGCCGGCACTCTGGAGTGGGGTACCATCTCCTATGGTACCGTTGCCAACGGCGGTATGATACTCTCCGACAACGAAGTATTCCGCGGCATCGTTCCCGATGCTGTGTATGAGGAATATGCCAAGATCGAGAAGGATCTGATTGACGGCAAAATCAAGGTGGACTCCGCTATCGGCACTTCTGCCGAAATCGTGGACGGATGGAAGGCTCAGGCCTCCGGCACCTAATCGCTGACCCGGCATAGCGACACTCCACCGTCTCTGCTACAGCGTTATTGCGTAGCAGTACGCAATAACGCTGTAGCTTCTTTTTTCCATCTATAATAACGGGACACGCAACTGGGGGAACATATGGACGATAATTTTGTGAAAACCGCTCCGGAAAACGATATCCTCTTGGAGATGCGCAACATCACCAAGGTTTACAGCAACGGTTTTGTTGCCAACAAGGGCATTAATTTTTCGGTACGCAAAGGTGAAATTCACGGCCTTGTCGGCGAAAACGGTGCCGGCAAAACAACCCTTATGAAGGTACTGTTTGGACAGGAGCCGGCAGACCAGGGATCCATTTTTTACGAGGGGCAGGAGATTCAAATCAAGAGCTCCCTACAGGCACTGAAGTGCGGTATCGGCATGGTCCACCAGCACTTTATGTTGGTGCCTTCCTTGAGCGTGGCAGAAAATATGGTTCTAGGTTTTGAGCCGCAAAAAAACGGCAGCTTCTTTGACTATAACGAGGCTGTCAGAAAAACTCAGGAGATTTCCGAAAAATATGAACTGCCCGTCAATCCTAATTTGAAAATTTCGGAACTTTCCGTTGGTAATAAGCAGCGCGTGGAGATTTTGCGGATTCTGCTGCGCAACGCAAGACTGATTCTTTTGGATGAGCCCACGGCCATCTTGACTCCGCAGGAAACCAAGGAATTGTTTGCGCAACTGAAGAAGCTGAAGGAAAAGGGCAACACCATCATCTTCATCTCTCATAAACTCAACGAGGTGCGGGAGATCTGCGACCGCATCACGGTTTTGCGCAAAGGTGAGGTGGTAGGTAGCGCCAATATCAGCGATGTCAGCGAGGTGGATATTGCCCGTATGATGGTAGGTCGCGATGTCTATATGGACATTGAAAAGAAGGAGGTCACTCCCGGCAAAACGGTTCTCAGCCTGCGGGATGTGAGTTATCGGGACAAGAACGGCCATGATGCCCTGAAGAATATTTCGCTGGATCTCCACAGCGGTGAAATTCTGGGCATTGCCGGCGTAGAGGGCAACGGCCAGTCTGAGCTGTGTGAGATCCTCTCCGGTATTCTTCCTGCATCTGGGGGAACCATCACCCTGAATGGTACGCTCGTCAACGGCAAAACCGTGAGGGAAATCCGGGAACTGGGCGCCTCTTTGGTGCACGAAGATCGCATGATCTACGGTGTCAGCGTCAATGCCAGCGTGAAGGAGAATCTGATCTCTGATCGTTATTACCGCAAGGAATTCAAGAAGGCAGGTCTTTTGAAAAAGGGCGTTGTGAAGGAGTTGGCAGAAAAGCTGATCGGCCTGTTTGCCATCAAGTGTGATGACGAAAACGCCGCAGTCAAAACTCTCTCTGGTGGCAACATCCAAAAAGTCGTGGTGGCCCGTGAGTTCTCCTCCGAGTCCAGCTTTATGCTGGTCAGCCATCCCACCCGCGGCATCGACGTGGGCTCCGCAGAGCTGATTCGCAGAAAGATCGTGCAGATGCGTGATGATTCCAACGTGGCTGTGCTGATGACTTCCGCAGACTTCACGGAGCTGTTGTCCGTCAGCGACAAAATCATTGTCCTGTTCAACGGTGAGATTGTAGCCTTTTTCCCGGATTTGAAAAATGTAAATGCCTCTGTTCTTGGCGAATATATGCTGGGACTGAAGAAACAAGAGATCAAGGGGGTTGTGAACAGTGAAAAAGCGGTTTAAGCAAATATCCGTCGCGCAGCGTTTCAGCATCCTCAGAACCGCTGTTGCTCTGGGCATTGCCCTGCTGCTGGCGTTGGTGCTGATCGTAGCCATCAGCGAACAGCCGTTGGAGGACATTGTCGTGTTCCTGTTCGGCCCCATTATGGAGACTTCCTATCTGGAGTCCATGCTGACCCGAATGGTGCCTCTGTGCTTTACAGGTATTGCCGTTTGCATTATGTGTGCCGGTGGTCAGCTGAATCTGGGCGCTGAGGGTGCATTTTTTGCAGGTGCTGTGGGCTGCACCTGCGTGGCGATTCTGCCCGGCATCCCTCCCGTTCTGCACCCAATCCTGTGCATGCTTGCGGGCGGTTTGGTTGGCGCATTCTTCTGTGGTATCTGCGGTGTTCTGAGCGAGAAGTTCAACGTTATGACCGTGGTATCCTCTTTGATGATGAACTATGTGGCCTTGAATCTTGGTCTGTATATTCTGTTGTCCTATCTGCTGGATACCAGTGCGGGATTCCGTGCCTCCTACAAGTTTGCAGACAGTGCCAAATTCAGCAAGATGATGCCCGGGTCCAGCATTCATTCCGGCTTTATCATTGTGATTGTGGCGATTCTGCTATGCCATGTGCTTTTGAACAAGAGCACCTATGGCTACGCCATCCACATGGTGGGTCAGAACAGCCGCTTTGCCCGGTACTCCGGCATCAATGTGACCGGCGTGGTCATCGGCACACAGCTGTTGGGCGGTTTTCTGGCCGGCCTGGGCAGCAGTGTGGAGCTGCTTGGTATGTATTCCCGGTTTACCTATAACGGCCTCACCGGCCACGGCTGGGACGGTGTGATGATTGCCGTTATGGCAAAGAACAATCCCAAGAACGTTCCGCTCGCTGTTCTCTTCCTGTCCTATCTGAGGACGTCTGCGGATGTACTGAATAAAACCTCTGCCATCCCCAATGATGTCATCAAGATCGTGCAGGCAGTTGTGATCATCTTCATTGCAGCCCAGAGTCTGTTCTCCCGTTGGGAGTATCGGAGCACTCTGAAAAATGCCGGTGTTCTGCAGGATACCGATGCTGCAGTGGGAAAGGCGGATACATAAGATGGACAATATTTTTTCCTATATCTTTTCCGTGGAATTTGTAAACGCCGTGATACGCATGAGCACACCTCTGCTGTTCGTAGCCATGGCAGCGGTTATCGGTGCTAAGGCAGATGTGCTGTGTATCGCATTTGAGGGTGTCATGCTCTGCTCTGCCCTGGGCGGCGTGCTTGCCAGCGGATACTCCAACAGTCTGCTTGTGGGTATGCTGGCCGGTCTGGCGGCAGGGCTTTTAATCACCGGAGTTTTTGCCTACTTTGTATTGGTGCTGCACACGGAGCAGATGTTGGTGGGTCTGGCTCTCAACCTCTTTTCCAGCGGTATCACGGTCACTTTGCTGTACGCCTTTACGAGATCCAAAACCTCCAGCGTTGGACTGCCCAGTCTGGCTTTTCCCAATGTGACCATCCCTGTCGTGGATGGGATCCCTGTTTTGGGTGAGATTATTTCCGGGCAGAATATTTTGACTTACGCTTCCATCCTCTGCGTCTTTCTGGTTCACATCATGCTGTACAAGACCCCGTTTGGACTCCGGGTCCGCTCCGTGGGAGAAGCTCCGCATGCAGCCGAGGCTGTGGGTATCAATGTGGTGCGGATCAAGTTCTCTGCACTGATGATTAGCGGCGTGCTGGCATCCTTTGGTGGTATGTTCATGAGCATGGGCTATCTAACTGCCTTCACCCGCGACATGATTTCCGGCCGTGGCTTCATCGGTATCGCTGCCCAAAGTCTGGGGCAGTGCAGACCGATCCTCACTATGATCTGGACGTATATCTTCGGTGCAGCAACCGCTGTAGGTAATGCAGCACAGGGCTTTGGTATGCCTTCTCAGTTGGCCATTATGCTGCCTTATGTCATTACCATCGTCGGTTTGATGCTGGCTGGTATTCGCAAAAAGAATGTCTGAAACACAACCATCTGTTTGAATAAGGAGAACCTTCATTGAAGTATTTATTGATCGATGCGGATACCGGCATCGATGATTCCATTGCGATTCTCTTTGCACTCAAGCGCATGGATGTGCGTGTCGTGGGTATTACTACTGGCTTTGGAAACACCGATGTTCATCAGGCAGCCGAGAACACTCTACGGCTCATCCACCTCTCCGGAGTTGACTACGAGGTGCCTGTAGCCGTAGGTGCCGCTTGCCCGTTGGTGGGAGAGTGGGAAGGCCCCGTCTGCCATATTCATGGCAATAACGGCATCGGAGATGCCCAACTGCCCTCCTCCCCGCAGAAATTGCTGGATGAGTCTGCTTGCGACTTTATGGTACGCATGGCACACACCTATCCCGGTCAGCTGACGATGGTATCGCTGGGGCGCATGACCAATCTGGCATTGGCTCTACAAAAGGAACCGGACCTGCCCCATCTTTTCAAAAATGTGGTATTCATGGGTGGTACCTACCGCATGGCCGGGAATGTAACCCCTGTGGTAGAGGCCAACCTGTCTGGAGACCCGGAGGCGGCGGATCTGGTGTTTCAGGCGGGATTCGATTTGACGATGGTGGGGCTGGATGTCACCATGAAGGCTCGGCTGAAGGCGGAGCATCTGGATATTCTGGACAAGTATGCATTACCTGAAAACCGCCCCATCGTGGAATACCTGAAGCAGGCCATGCCACTATATTTCAACTTTTACCGCATGCAGCACAACTGTCTGGATCACTGCCCCATCCATGATCCTCTGGCCATGTTGGTAGCGGTGGACCCCAGCTTGGTGCAGATTCAGAAGCTGCCTGCCCGCGTGGAGTGCGGCGGCACATTCTGTCGGGGTATGGTGGTTGCAGATGCCCGGGAATACCCCTTTGAAGCACCGCTCCTGTCCATCTGCGTGGATGTAAACCGCAGAAAGGCAGAGGAAGAACTGCTCAACGCATTTATGCGATGATTTGAGGAGGATGACCTATGCGCGTCCTGAACTTTGGCTCGCTGAACATTGATTATGTCTATCAGGTAGATCACTTCGTTTGCCCGGGAGAGACGATAAGTTCACGCTCTCTGCAAATCAACTGCGGCGGAAAGGGACTGAATCAATCGGTTGCTCTTTCACGGGCGGAAGTCGAAACATGGCACGCAGGTTTGATTGGCCCGGAGGGAGCGTTTCTGAAAGAAAAACTGGACTCCATGGGTGTCAACACGCACTTTCTTCGGGAAGTTCCGGGAAGCACAGGTCACGCTATCATTCAGGTAGACCCCACAGGTCAAAACAACATCCTGCTCCATGACGGGGCAAACGGCTGTCTGACAGGGGCTTATGTGGATGAGGTGCTGTCGGCTTTCACTGCCGAGGATATCGTTCTGATACAGAATGAGACCAACTGTGTATCCTATATCATGCAGCAAGCCGCCCGGCGCGGAATGCGCCTGGCCATGAATGCTGCCCCAGCCAATGCCACATTGATCGATTTGCCATTGGAAAGTCTGTCATGGATTTTTGTCAACGAGGTAGAGGGTGCATTTCTGGCAGGGACTCCTGCCCCAGATGATATCGTCCGTATCCTCACGGAGCGGTATCCCCGCACGGTACTAATTTTGACCTTAGGGGAACAGGGGTCCATTGCAGCCCACGATGGTGAGATTGTTCGGATGCCCGCTAGAGCCGTACACGTGGTAGATACCACCGCAGCGGGAGATACCTTTGTGGGCTATTTCATGCGAGGCGTGATTGACGGAAGCTCTCTGGAAGAGACACTACATCTTGCCACAGCCGCCAGTTCTCTGGCTGTAACCCGAGAGGGTG
>Ga0129314_1001215_pt1 | contig 19077 bp, 17 predicted proteins | sample O1111metagenome_FD_94431 | JGI IMG/M metagenome (GOLD analysis project Ga0129314, IMG submission 94431) | Orangutan individual fecal microbial communities from fecal samples from Wisconsin, USA - O1111 metagenome | ecosystem: Host-associated > Mammals > Digestive system > Large intestine > Fecal... | reverse complement strand
CGGTGCGGCTTCCTCGGATTGCTCCATATGGAAATCGTCCAGGAGCGGTTAGAACGGGAGTTTGACATGGATGTGATCACCACGGTACCCAACGTTTCCTATAAGGTGTACGACAAGAAAGGAAATATGAAAGAGGTGCATAACCCCGGCGGCCTGCCCGATGTCACGCTTATCGAAAGCATCGAGGAGCCTTTTATCCGCGCTTCGGTCATCACCAATACCACTTATATCGGCCCTATCATGACCCTTTGCCTCGGTAAGAGGGGTATCCTGATCAAACAGGAGTATGTTTCGGGGGACAGGGTAGAGATCATTTACGATTTACCGCTGGGTGAGATCGTGATCGACTTTTACGATAAGCTGAAAAGTATATCGAAAGGATATGCCTCATTCGATTACCATATCCATGATTACCGTCCGTCGAAGCTGGTAAAGCTGGATATCCTGCTGAACGGCGAACAGGTGGATGCACTCTCGACGCTTACCCATATAGACAATGCACAGAGTTTCGGCCGGCGCATGTGCGAGAAACTGAAAGAGCTGATCCCGCGCCAGCAGTTCGATATCGCCATTCAGGCCGCCATCGGCGCGAAGATCGTCGCCCGCGAAACAGTGAAAGCTGTCCGGAAAGATGTGACTGCAAAATGTTATGGCGGTGATATTTCCCGTAAGCGCAAGCTGCTCGAAAAGCAGAAAGAAGGGAAAAAACGGATGAAACAGGTAGGTAATGTGGAAGTACCGCAAAAAGCATTCCTCGCAGTACTGAAACTGGATTAATTGGTATGGGAAGGAAGGTTTTCATTGCACACAACTGGTAAGTAAAAGTAAAAGGCACGCCAATCACTTGGAATGCCTTTCTTGTCAAAATAATAAATAAAATTGTAGAGAGTTTATATATCAACGGAAGTGGTATACATCCGATGAGTAATATCCGTCATATTGTCATCCTCGATCCGGTACAGCCGCTGGTTGGTTCCCTTCTTATTCAATCCCCCGAGCATTTCGATATAGGGGCCGGTCTTCACGAAATCAAAATGATCCTTCGAATTCGCCGGCAGCCTGTCGTTTCCCGAATACCATGCGGTTTTGATCTTTCCTCCCCGGCTTTTCCGGACGAAATCCGCCAACCGGTATAACTCCCCGGTATCGGCATCACCTCCCATAAAGCATATACAGGTAATCGCCTTTTCGTACGATTGCAATAAGCCGGTCAGCGCAGATTCATCCAGCTCTTTCCCGATATCCTGCTGCAGGTGCGGACTGTGACATCCCTTACAACGATAGGGGCAATTCGACAGGTTGACCGCCAACGTTACTTCATCGGGGATTTCCTGAAAGACAATATCATAATCGACATATTTCAACATACAAATAGCTTATTTCCAGCGGATTTTATCCTGATCCGTTCCTTTTAATATACCGCATTTATTTTAATACATCATGTTTCTTAATATGCCGCCGTCTCTTTCTCCAATTCCAGTTTTCCGTAAAACCGGATGGATGCTTCCGACTGCCGCGGGACCGAGAAGTTGCTTACCCGTTTCATATAGCCGATAATGCGTGTGAGGTAATCCAGGTTTTTAGAAGCGCATACGGGGCACTGTTTCAGATAGCGTTTATCGATCTTACCGCAATCGTTGCAGACCGTATTAGGGATGTTGAAGGTGAAGTAATTGCATCCTTCGGCAGCGGCTACACGCAGCAGTTGGCGGTATTGTACCTTCGAGAGATGTTCTTCCAGGTTCATATGGAGGGCCGATCCGCCTGTCAGGTGTTCGATGTAATCGCGTCCGTGAAGGCGGAACTTATCGATCACATTGAGTGACGAGTCTTCCACCCGGTAGAAATAGCTGTTATAGCAATCACGCGGTACAGAATAGCCGTCCTCCCTGTCCCATTTGGCATGCTTTACACCCACATTCTCGGCAGGGATCATTTCGCAGTTAAACATCAATTCTTTCGACCGGTATTTTTTATTGTACCTTTCGATGATCCCCAATATTTCCTGTACAAATGCCATATAGCGGGGATTATGGTTGATTTCGAGACCCAATGATTCGGCAGCTTCCACCAATCCGTTTACGCCGATGGTCAGGTACTGGCGGCCGATGTTGATAAATCCCGCATCGAAGAGGGGAAGCATCCCTTTCTGCTGAAACATTTTCAGGTTTTCGTTATAAGCGGTTTGTACCTTGTGTGTTAAATCGACCACCTCTTCAAGGAACGCCGTGTAGGATTGACCTGTACGTTTCGCGAACTGGATGCAGCGGTTCAGGTTGATGGTCAGCACACTTTTCGAACCGGTAGAAACCCCTCCGGCACCCAACGTATAGCTGAAACCATTGTCCTGAATTTCGTTGCGCAGGCGGCAGCAACTCGACAGCGAGTCCGCATTATCGCTCATATAGGTGAAGAACGAGTGACCTTCGGCATACATCTCCGCCGTGAAATCACCATAGTCGGTGTCCAGCACATCTCCCTCTTTCGAGAGCAATGCCATGGTTTCCACCGGGAAGGTGAGCACGGTCTTGGTGCGCTCTTTGTTGAACCAACGCATAAAGCGTTTCTGCAACCAACTGAGTGAATCCCATACCGGACGGGATCCGTCGGGGAATTGGAATTCACCGAACAGGTTCTCGAAATAATATTTATCGTAGTAGGATATATTCCAGAAGACAGCCTGGAAATTACGCGCTCCGGTGGGCTGGTTGATGGAGTACACGATTTGCTCGAAACAGTCGGTAATCACCTTGTCGAGGGTACGTTGGCGCTTGGAGAGATCCACTACATTCCCGTTGCGGGTAAAATAGTCGTCGCCATACTCTTTGCGGATAAAGTAGTCCAGGTACATCAGGAACTCGGGTGTGGCACAGGCACCGCTCAACATGCTCGATACCATGAATACCATATTGATAAAGCCGCCACAAAACGATTTCAGGTTGGTCGGCGGCGTAGAATTACCGCCGATGGCAAGGGTACCGTTCAGTAGCCACGGGTACATGGTGATGCTGGCGCAGTAGTTGGCCAGGCTGGTTTCATCGTTTTTATAGATGAAATGCTCGTTCAGCATGCCGATATATTTATCCGCCAGTTCCTTCCCGTACATCTCCTTCAGCCGGTCGGTGATCATCTTCCGGTTCAGGTCGATAAAGCTCTTTTTGGGTAGTTCGCCGATAAGCGTGGCGATGTTTTTCTTCTCCACATTGGCATTGGAGTCGAATTTACTTCCCGTGGCAGCATTTTGCGCATCGCAATAATTCATCAGGAAGTTCAGGTTGTCCCGGATCTCACGCGTTTCGGTATGCTTTTGGCGGTAAAGCATATAAGACTTTGCGACGGCAAAATATTTTTCTGCCATCAGCGCCGTTTCCACCTGGTTCTGGATCTCTTCCACGCTCATCCCGTCGGAGATGTGAAGGCGCGAGAGGATAGCGATGAAATCATCTTCGGTGGCGAATGCACCTACCGAGAGAAATGCTTTTGCCACGGCATTTTCTATCTTTTTAATGGAGAAGGGGATACGTTTACCGTCCCGTTTCAGGATCTGAATTGTTTGGTTTCCCATACGAATTTATTTTTTAGTGTGTGAACAGAGATGTCAATACCATTACACTTTTCGATACGGGAAAACATTTGCCATTGCGGCGGTAAGCTTATACAGATAGAACAGTTAAAAAAGGTGTATAAACCTCTGTTTTCGACTCTCTTTTTACCCGAAAGAGATCAAAAAGTGTACATATCTGGCAGGTCTTCTGACTTACTCCTCCTTTTGCGCTTCCTTCCCAGCCTTTCATCAACCCTCTCACAGGGAAGAGGTCAGGCCAGTGGATGTGAGTATTGCGCAAAGGTTTTATGCAGAGCTTACAGCAGCGGGAACTGTTGCCGATTTTCACGGCATTCCCTTTTCATTTTATTCACAGCGTTTTTTCAGGTTGTGCGAATAAAAACCAAATACAAAACAAAGATAAGTTATCTTCAATAATAAAGTACAAAGTTTTCCGAAAAAGTTATCAACAATATTTTTACTATCTTGTATATATCTGTATTTAAATAATTTGTATTTTTTATGGGATAATTTGTATTGAGAAAATAGAGAGTTGAGTTTTCCATTTTATTATTTTGTCAGATATTTCACATCCAAGGAATTGAGTGAGCTTGTTCCCATCAGACGAGGAATTTTGTTTTTATCGGTTATTTTGAAACAGGAAAAACGGAATTACCTTTCCAAGGCAAAAAGAAAGGCAAACCAATCTGTCTGGAATGCCTTTCTTGTCAAAATAATAAATAAAAAAGTAGAGAAGTGTGCGTTCCTGAACTTTATTCCTTATGGGCCTGTCGCCACGGGAGGGCGACGGGCACCTTTGCGTAAAGAGGGAAACAGGGAAACTGATGCTTCAAACAACCCAAAAAGGGCTGTTGAATACACATCACAGTAGGGGTGAGTTTTCTCCAGTCGCGCTGGATATCCTTTTTATCCTCCCGGGTCGTTTCGTGAATTAAGGTAGTCAAAAGGCTTGCCTGTATTTTCAGCCTGTGCAGGTCAAACGACGTGGCGGCCGCAGCCCAGCCCGACCAGCGTTGCGGATAGATAAATTCCTTTATATCGGAATTCATTTTATTCCATTGAAAATCTACAGAAATATTGGCTGTCCAGAAGGGGAGGATTTCGAACAGATTGGCCGACGAAATATAAAAATCGTGCAGCATATATGTGTTACGCAGCTTCTGTATCAGGGTATCGGATTCGTAATAGAGATAATCGTAGGCGTATTTTCCGGATAATTGGGTCGAGTAGGAGTCGGTAAACCGTTTTTTATAGATGTTTGCAGGAATATATTGCGGTCTTCCTGGCGGTTCTCATGTTTGAATCGTCCCGGTTCTTCTTTGACCACCGCTCCCGGATAACCCCGTTCCGAAGCATAAAAATAGAGACGGGTTTTCCATTCCCCGTCCTTTATTTTACCGAACAATGCCTGTTCCAGCCTGAACAGTTGGATATCCCCGTTCTGCCGAACAGCGGTTGTATCATACCCGCCGCGGTCGTCCAGTTTATTATCCACTTTATACCTGAACTTATATTTTCCCGAAGAGTTGGTATAATCGAGGCTTAAGGAAGAAGATAATCTGTCTGAAAGCTTTTGTTCCCAATATACCGACGGGTTGATCAGGTCAAAGGATCCTGTTTTAAATGTGAATTTTATATTACGTTTTTTTTCGCCTTCAAACGCCGGGATTTTCGCATTCATATAGATGGAACTGGCGGAGGCGTAATCTTTGGCCGGTTGGAATATAGCGCTTTTCTGGCCGTTATAGAGCGACACGGCCTCTATATTATCCAGAGAATATCTACCCAAATCGACCACACCGTTTTGTGGGTTGTCAATCTCTATACCGTCATAAAATACCCCTACGTGTTGGCTCCCCATACTTCTCACATTCACTGTCTTAAGCCCACCGATCCCTCCGTAGTCTTTAAGTTGCACGCCGGAGAAATAGCGCAGGGCATCGGCTACCGAATGGGCACTCAGGTTTTCCAGGAGCTGACCCGACAGTGTCTGCACCGGGATCACATCCATTTGAATCCTTCGCGCCGACACCACGAGTTCCTCCAACGAATAGGTGGTGATGGAGTCGGTATCCTGCGCAGCAACGGAATTGACCGCAAGAAGAACAGCGGCAATAAAGCCGGTTCTGACAATAATGAAAAATTTCATTTCGCCGGTTATTATTCGCTAATAAACAGCTTTGCGCGAGAAATGCACACATGAAGAGGGTATCTCCTTCCGGAATATAAAAATGATCGAGAACGGATATATAAGGAATGGTTCCTCCTGATGTAGTAAGCTCTAATCTCCGAAAGCTTAAAACTCTATATATTTCTGGCAGGTCTTCTGACTTACTCCCGTGTCTGAACGCCTTCCCATCCCGGTTTATCGGGACAGTGGCAATTGAGGTTTTTGTCCAGCACGTAAGCGGAGCTTACAGCAGCGGGTCTGTTCAGGATTTACACCTGATTCCCTTTTCATCATTCATTTCGAAGCCGTATGAAATGAATAACACCAAAATTCAAGGCAAAGATAGGTTATTCTTTTGGGATTTATTCAATAAATTTGTGAAAATGGTACAAGAATGTTGTTAAAATCCTGAGTGTATCAGGTCTTAATATTTTTTATCAATGATATAACAAACAAAAAGCCTGTTTTCGATTTTCCCAATGCAACAATCGTACCTATACGACTTCCGATTTATGAAAGTCGTCAATCATTTCTCTCAGGCATTGGGAGCAAATACAGTCCTGGTATATAGAGTCGATCTGGAATGCCAGGTCAGTGATGTCTTCTATCTTACAACGGAATATTCCCGTGCTTTTTGGGCGGGTTGGTTTCCGTCTTATTGGCTGTCATTTCCAGTGCCTGGATCAATTTGAACCGGGTATCTTTCGGCAGGATAATCTCATCGATATACCCTTTTTCCGCGGCCTGATAGGGATTGGCAAATAGTTCCTCGTATTCTTTCAATGCATTCCGGCGTTCAGTCTCGTCGGAGGAACGATAAAGGATATTCACGGCACCTGGCGCACCCATTACTGCAATCTCGGCATTCGGATAGGCCAGATTCACATCTGCCCCCGACTCTTTGGACGACATGACGACGTAGGCACCTCCATATGCCTTACGTGTGATCAGTGTTATTTTCGGAACGGTCGCTTCCACATAGGCAAACACGATCTTGGCTCCATGGCGGATAATACCGTTATGCTCCTGATCACGCCCGGGAAGGAAGCCCGGTACGTCCTCAAAAGTAATGATAGGGATATCGAAACAATCGCAGAAGCGGATGAACCGCGCTGCTTTATCAGATGCGTCGATATCCAGCACACCGGCCAGATAAGCCGGTTGATTGGCCACGATACCTACCGGACGGCCTCCCAGGCGTGCAAAGCCTATCACTATATTCTGTGCAAATTGCGACATGATCTCGAAGAAGTAATGTTCGTCCACCACCTCTTCAATGAGTTTCTTCATATCATAGGGAATATTCGGATCGTCGGGGATCAGCGTCTGCAATTCGGGGGATTCACGATGGATACTATCGTTCGTGGGCACTACCGGAGGATCTTCCATATTGTTGGAAGGAAGGAAGCTCAGCAGTTCCCGGATCATCATAAGCGTCTCTTCCTCGTCTTCACCCACGAAATGAGCTACCCCGCTTTTAGAGGCATGAGTAGTTGCCCCGCCCAGCTCTTCCTTGGTCAGTTCTTCGTGGGTTACCGTTTTCACCACATCCGGACCGGTGACAAACATATAGCTTTTCTCTTTCACCATAAAGATAAAGTCGGTAAGCGCCGGAGAATAGCAGGCGCCGCCGGCACAAGGGCCGAGGATAGCGGAAATCTGGGGTACGACTCCCGAAGCCTTGATATTCTGATAAAAAATATCTGAAAAGCCGCTGAGTGCCATCACGCCTTCCTGAATACGTGCACCCCCCGAATCGTTCAGGGCAATGATCGGCGCGCCATTTTTCATAGCCAGTTTCTGTACCTTTACAATTTTATTGGCGTTGGTGCGGCTCAGGGAACCGCCGTATACGGTAAAGTCGTATGCATACACATACACCAGACGTCCGTCTATTTTCCCGTACCCAGCCACCACACCGTCACCGGGAATACGATTGTTCTGCATGCCATAGTTATTGCATTCATGAAGTACGAATTTATCGATCTCGACAAACGTATTGTCATCCAACAACATGTCGATCCGTTCGCGGGCTGTCTGTTTACCGGCTTGCTTTTGTTTTTCGATCGCTTTCTCTCCACCGCCGGCTTCGGCAGCTTTGTTTTTTTCTTCAAAAGACTGATATATTTCCTGTAGTGTCATTGCTGTGATTTTTAATTGCTTTTAATTGGTTTTAAAAGATATGAGTAACTGATCGCGGGCTACGGAATCGCCTTCCTCTACGTGGATTTTGTCCACGATAGCGTTCTGGGCCGCCGTATAAGTGCTCTGCATCTTCATGGCTTCCACCACAATAAGCGGATCACCCTGTTTTACTTCCATACCTTCGGAAACCATTATTTTTATGATCTTGCCCGGCATAGGGGAGGTAATGGTTTCCTGTGCTTCTTCCGGGGTGGATTGACGTCCTCTGATATATTTTTTCTGCGGATTTGACAGTTCGATGTCGAAATAACGAAAATTGGTGGTGATGGTATATTTTCCTTCCGAATGGCGTACCGATTCAGCGTTGTAGGAACGTCCTTCGTGAAGAATGGAACAGAATCCGCTCTCCGACATTACCACATCGATATCATATATTTTCCCGTCCACTGAGATTTCGACTCTGTTTCCATCTTTGGATATCAGTTCCACCTCACATGTCCTGTTGCCTATCTTTGCCTTCATACAATTATTTTATTTGCTTACATCAATGCATATGGAACATTTCAGAACAAAGACAAAAAATCTTGAATCTTAAATCTTGAATTTTGAATCTCATATCCTCAAAACTCCCTTTTGTTTACCGAATGCGCGCCATCGGCTTATGGGAAGGTTATCGGCAGGTGACGAGGAGGGTGCATCATTGCTGTTCACTATATGGTCTATATAGGCAGCGATGATGGCCATATCTTCTATCTCGTTGTCATTCGCGGCACTTTCCTGCAGTTTCTTGCTGTTGTCCTCGATAAAGTGCGTGGTATAGTTTCCCTTCACAAAGTCGCGCGTGTCCATAATGCGGCGAAGGTAATCGATATTGGTCTTTACCCCTGTGATCTTATATTCGTACAACACGCGGCGCATCCGTTCCAGGGCATACACGCGGCTGGTCGCCCAGACGATCAGTTTACCGAGCATCGAGTCGTAATAGACCGGGATTTCGTATCCGTCGTAAATAAAACTGTCCACCCGCACACCTATGCCTTCGGGCGTTTGAATATGCCGGATAATACCGGGCGACGGTGCGAAGTTGTTTTCAGGATCTTCAGCGCATATACGGCATTCAATGGCGTGACCGCGCTGATGTAAATGCTTCTGCCGCAAACGCAGTTTTTTTCCGTTGGCAATATGTATCTGTTCTTTTACCAGGTCAACGCCCAGTACCTCTTCAGTAATAGGATGTTCCACCTGAAGGCGGGTATTCATCTCCAGGAAATAGAAGTTCATATCGCCATCCACCAGAAATTCTATTGTACCGGCCCCCACATAGCCGATAGACCTGGCTGCCTTGACGGCGATGGCGCCCATGGCCTGACGAGTCTTGTCATCGATAAAAGGGGAGGGGCTTTCCTCCACGATCTTCTGGTGACGGCGCTGTACCGAGCATTCACGGTCGAACAGATGTATCACATTCCCGTGGGCATCACCCAAGAACTGTATTTCGATATGGTGAGGCGATTCGATATATTTTTCGATATATACCGAGTCGTTCCCGAATGAGGCCCTTGCTTCTGACTTTGCGGCTTCGTAGGCCTCGTACAATTGTTTTTCTTCATAGACCAGACGCATACCTTTACCGCCGCCTCCGGCCGTTGCTTTAATAATGACAGGAAGTCCTATCCTACGGCAGACACGGAACAGGTCCCTCGGCTTCAGGTCTTCCGATGTACCGGGCACCACAGGGACCTTGGCTTTTATCATCTGCCGGCGAGCCGATATCTTATCACCCATGGCTTCGATACTTTCTGCCGACGGGCCAATGAAAATAATACCCTCTTCCTTGCAACGACGTGCAAAATCGGCATTTTCACTCAGAAATCCGTAACCCGGATGAATGGCGTCGGCATTGAAATGTTTCGCGGCGTTGATGATCTTATCGGCATTCAGATAACTTTCCTGTGAAGAAGCCAGGCCGATACATACCGCTTCGTCGGCATAAGAGACATGCCTTGAGGTACGGTCGGCCTCGGAATAGACGGCCACCGTACGGATACCCATCTCTTTACATGTGCGCATCACACGCACAGCAATTTCGCCCCGATTTGCAATTAGAATTTTTTGTATCATCGTTAAAAAATGGAATTACACTTTATATACCTATTTCAGAGTCAAGATTTTATAACCAAAAACTCATAGAATCAAGAAACAAGATTTTTAGAATCAGGAATCAAAACGAATGTGCCAATCGAAACACAGCAAGAATCCCACGTAGCAGGATATTTTGACTCTTTGTTCTATACTCTTGATTCTTACACTCATTTCTAAAGGGGTATAATTCAAACAAATTTTCGGGATATTTGTTCTCGATGAACACAATTCCAATTGAAAACAAAACAGAATGAAAAATCTTCAAATCTCCATCTCCAATTCTTTTTTCATGTCGAAATCATCGTCATGAAGATGCACCACTTCGAGGGTCTTTTCGTAATTGGTCGATTTTTTGGAAAAGAAATCGTGTTGTGTCGTTTCCACATTCAGCCCGTTCAGTACGATCGGGTTTACCTCATTGATTTCGTAGCGCGGCTCGAAGCCGAGGTTCATCAACGCCTTGTTGCCGTTATACCGGATATATTCCTTTACCTCGGCTCCGAGGCCGATATCGCTGTAGACATGATCGGTATACTTCATCTCGTTTTCATAAAGGATGTCCATCAGGGCGAGTAGATCAGCTTTGAGTTTTTCCTTTTTCTTTTCGTTGAAAGTATCGAATATCTCCTGTGCCAACAGCCCGACAAACACACCGTGGATGGATTCATCGGCGATGATCTTCTTGATAATATCACAACTGGCGACCATCTGCCCTTGACCAGCCAGCCATAAGGGAAGGAAGAAGCCGCTGTAGAACAGGAATGTCTCAAGCATAACGGAAGCCACCAACGCCATATATACCTCTTCTTTCGATACATGCTCTTTGTCGAGCTTGCGGTAATAGCTATCGATCGTTTTGGCTTTGAACTGGAGTTGTTCATTGGTAGATGCCCACTCAAAAATGGCATCGATTTCAGCGGTGGAAGCCACCGTCGTAAAAATGGTGGAATAGGATTTGGCGTGAATGGCCTCCATCATACACATATAGGAGAGTACCGATTTATTTTGCAACCCTTCGATATTGTCGATCACCTTGGGCATACCGGTATGGCTTTGCAGGGTATCGAGCAGGGTCAATCCCCCGAGCGCTTTTTTATATGCTTCGCGCAGTTCGGGAGAGAGCGATTTCCACGAGTCGATATCTTTGGAGGGGATATATTCGGTATCGATCCAGAACTGTTTCAGGTTTTGTTCCCAGAACATCTCTACGTAGTCGTTCTCGGGAGTATTCCAGTTGACGGCTTTAAATTGTTTCATTATGATTAATATTAGAGCCAAGAATCAAGAGCCAAGACACAAGACTATTCAGTCCTGTAATAGGAAGCAAAAGGGTTTTGCTAATGCTGGCCGTTGGTTCATGTTTGTTTTTTATAATATTGTTGTTTTTATTTTCGCGTGTGTCTTTGGAATATGACTGAGACTAAAGCGGAGACCTTTTAGATATTTTGTGGGAACCCATTGCTCGTGAGTAGCGTTAAAAGAGTAGCTGTTTGAGCGAAGCGAGTTCTACTCTTTTAGCGTAGCACGAGCTGTAATGGGTCACAAAATATCGTCAGTCGATGATTTAGTTGTAGTCATACCTCTTTGCAAAAATCAATTACACCGAGCAGGAGATACAGTCTTCGACTGTCGTTTTCCTTGTCCGGGTATAATACAATGATTTCAATCCCGCCTTATGGGCGTAGATATAGTACCGCGCCAGGTCGCGGGTCGTATGGCTGCTTTTGGTATGCAGTATGGTCGATATACCCTGATCCACATGCCGCTGTATCACAGAGATCAACCTTATCACTTTCATCTGATCCATATCATAAGCCGATTTATAGAAGAAGTAATTGTCGTTGGTAAGATAGGGCATCGGATAGAACGATGTGCTGTCGCCATATTCGCGCACCTCGATCGTATCCACCACCGGCATTACCGAAGCGGTGGAACTCATGATGTAGGAAGTCGACTGGTTGGGTGCTATTGCCAGCCGGTAGGCGTGATACAGCCCGTGTTGCATTACCTGTTCTTTCAAGACTTTCCACTCTTCTATTCCCGGAATCTCGATTCCTTTGAACATCTCTTTTACCTTGTCAGTTTTAGGAAGATACTCCTGCTCGGTATATTTGTCGAAATAGGTACCTTTGGCGTATTCCGATTTGTCAAAATCTTTAAAGACAATCCCTCTTTCGCGTGCGATCTCCATAGAACGCTCCAGTGAATAGAAATTCATCATCATAAAAAACACGTTGCAGAAGTCGAGTGCTTCAGTACTCTCATATGCAATAAAATTTTTGGCAAACAGCCCGTGCAGGTTCATTGCTCCCAGTCCCACGCTGTGCAGTTCCTCATTGGCTTTTTTGATGGAGGGTACAATTGCGATATCCGAGATATCCGAAACAACCGTCAGGGAGCTGATGGCGGTCTTCACCGCTTCCCTGATCCGTTTGTTATCCATCACGGTCACGATGTTCAGCGAACCCAGGTTACAGGAAATACCGCGGCGGATCACATCCTCCTCGTAATAATCGTTGATCTCCGATACTTCCGACAATTGCATTATCTCTGTGCACAGGTTGGAGAATTTCACTTCACCGATATCTTTCAACGCATGCCCGCGGTTGGCATTGTCCTTGAAGAAGAGATAAGGATAACCGCTCTCTTTCTGTGTCTGGGCGATCTTTACCAGCATCAGGCGGGCATTGAGCCTTTTCTTCCTTACTTTGGGGTTATCGACCAGTTCGGTATACATTACATTGATATCCATATCGTCGAGGTACTGCCCGTATGCCTGAAACACGGTATGCGGATAGAACACATAGAACGGCTCATCCTTTTCGGCAAGCTCCATGAACTTGTCGGGAACCACTACGCCGATGGAGAGGGATTTGATACGCACTTTCTCATCCACGTTGATCTTTTTACAATCGAGGAATTCCTCGATATCGGAGTGGAATACATTGAGGTAAACCGCCCCGGCGCCCGGCCGTTGCCCTAATTGGTTGGCATAGGAGAACACATCCTCTAAAAGCTTCATCACCGGCAATACGCCGCTGGCACGGCCTTCCACGCCTTTTATCGCTTCCGAACGTCCGCGCAGCTTGGAGAGATTAAGCGAAACACCACCACCGATGGACGAAAGTTTCATGGAGGAGTTGATGGCGTAACCGATGCCGTTGAGGCTGTCGCCGATCTCGTCGAGGAAGCACGACACCAACTCTCCCGAGCGTTTTTTGCCGGCATTCAGGAAGGTGGGGGTGGCGGGTTGGTATTCCTGATTGATAAACAATTCGGCATACTCCATTGCCTTATTTATATCGCCACGGCCGAGATAAAGCGCAGCACATGCCAACCGGTCTTCATACCGTTCCAGGAACTTCTCCCCGCTATCATCCCGCAGGGCATAATTCTGAAAGAATTTGAACGCGCTGATATAAGACGGGAAACGGAATTTCTTCTCGTACATCAGGTTATACACCTCTTTGATCTCTTCGAAGGAATACCATTCCAGCAAATTCTCGTAATAGTTGTTTTCGATCAGGTAATCTATCTTTTCTTTCAACGTATAGAAAAATACGGTGTTTTTATTGACATATTCGAGAAAATAGGAACGCACGGCTTCTTTGTCCTTCCCGAACTGAAACTCGTCGTCCTTTTTCACCATTACCTGGTTGTTGAGCAATATCCAGTTTTTTACTTTCATTTAATTAAAATTTAGAGCCAAGACTTTGTGAATTAATAGTTAAGAACTAAGAGTGAAAAACTAAAAATGATAAATGGGCTGATAAGCATTCACTTTCTCGATCAAGGCATTTACATCCCGTTCCAATCCCGACAGTTCGAATTTCAGCAAGAGCGGTATCCCGTATCTCGTCGCAATCTTGTCGGCTGCCACGGCAAAGTTCGCACCCCAGTTCATATTCCCGCTCGACGAGACGGTTAAGATAAACGGGGAGTTCGCCTGCATGAAACGCCCAGTAGAGTAGGGTACCTGACCTATCTTAGTAGTATAGGTAATAAGGTGACCGGGGCTTGAAACGATCAAATCTTCAGATATTTTCAGGCATTGCCATCCGGTTCTTGCTGATACCTTACGCACAAAACGTTCCACATTGCCCGTTCTGCTATCGTAATAGATTGTCATAGTTGTGCTACCATTGTATTCAACTTCTCCGGATCATAACCCACAATGCGTACTAATTCCTCGCTCCCATCGACCAGGATAGTAGTGGGAACAGAACGTATTTTATATTTCATTGCCAGTTCCGGACTGTTAAACGGGTTGACAGCTTCAAAAGCAATGTTCTTATCTTCAAGGAATCTCGACACCATCAGGCACGGATTGCAATCTTCTTTTTCAAATTTGACGATCTTTCTCATTTTGATGCAATTTTACAGGTTATTAAACAGCCCATATATGCACAACACATCCTGTCATGCATGGGATAAACAAACATCGGATTGAATTTTTTACTTCTGAACTATTTTTTTAAGTCACATGAATAGTAGATAAGTTTTCTTATTCTACAACTTAATAAAAAATAGTTTAGCTTTATTGCACATTTCCTTTATAAACCCGAAAGAAAATTTATTTCTTGTTTTGGCAGGTCTTCTGACTTACTCTGTTTCCGGCGGCCTTCCCTTTACATATAATAAAAGTGGCAAAAAGAATTGCAGAAACGCTTGAATGAGTTTACAGCAGCGGGTTCTGTTCAGGATTTGCACCTGATTCCCTTTTCATTCCGGTCACGAGGACTCGTAATCGGAACACCAAAATGTCCAACAAATATCGAATAAAAAAACGGAATAGATACTTAAAACGGAATATATTTTTCTATGGAATATCGATAAAGTTTATATGAACAGAAAACTTTGGTATTATTTTAATTCAAGAAGTTTTCCATTTTGAAAATTATAATACAAGAATATTACAAAAAAATTACCCATTTGGGCTTATCTGAATTGATTTTCATGTATCTTTGGGTAATACATGGAAAATCTATTTCCTTTTTCAGTTTTTACTTCTCTTTTTATTGTTTTTTCCCTTCAGCCCTGGATTGATGAAACTCCGCTATCATTTCTCTCAGGCATTTGGCACAAATACATTCGGTATATATTGAATCGATTTGGAATGCCAGGTTAGGCGGGATATAGATATCGGCGCATTCGCACGAGAAAATATCGTCGGGCTTACATTCAAATTTATTTCCGCAGCGGGGACATTTCTTTTCCATTGTATTTGCTTTTTTGAATCCTCTTAATCTGCATTCCGATTAATAGCCGGAAGAATTAAAGTATGATATACTTTTGTACTGATGATGCGATAATGAGGCCTATAGTTGTCATTGAATAACTGGCTGTGGTGACCTATATATTTGCCCTGGTTCAGCTGTCCAATTATTTCATTTTTCTCTTTATCGTAATCCGTCAATGGCAATTGCATGAAGCGGATTACGGCTTCTATCCGATGCCATTCTTTTTTCCAATCTTCAATATCGACCGGCTTGAAATCTTTCGCACTCTGCATGAAAGCATCAAAAAACAGGTCGAATGGGATGAGATTGTTTTTAATCACCGACAGGTTTACCCTGTAGAAATTGTGCCTGTGTCCTGTCGGCTCCGCTATCTTACCCTCAATTTCAGTATAGGATGCCAATTCTCTGAGCAGGTAGTTTTTAGCGGCTATCGTATCATTAAGCAAATGCCCCGGGCCATAAACATCCTGAAAGAAGTTTTTATACAAGTCTTTCAACGTAGACTGTGGATATTCCCGGATATGCTCCTCCACCGCCCGGCGCACCGCATTTTCAAAACCGTTATTATCCTGTGCAAATCCATTCATTAGCAGAAATAAAAATAAGAATAGGTGAAATATTTTTTTCATTGTGTTGACTTCAGTCCTTTAGTGTTCGATACTACTATCCACAAAACTACGTCTTTTACAAAGGTATATATAAACGTTTACTTTTGAGTGATTTTTTAACGAGATAAGTGATTACAAACAAAACCGGAGAACAGCCAAAGGTTCACTTTGACACGTTCTCCGGTTTCTTATATGTTATCCTCGTTAAAGGATAAGACGGGAGATTTACTGTCAGGCGTTCACCTTTTTCAGTACCGGGAAGCGGCGCGCGCTCAGTTCAAATGCGCCGAAAAGGAGAGCCGTGTAGAACAGGTCGCCCATCACCGTATTTTTGAAGAACGGTATGCCGGCAGTGTAGCATGCGATCAATCCGCCGAAATCTTTCGGGTACATGGTGCCGGAGAACCAGACACCGAAGTTCGATACCAGGAAGAAGATAACGGATGCTCCCAAGGCGGAGAACAGCAGGTTCGGCACTTTTATTTTCCGCAGGGTGAATATCCCCAACAGCACGATCAGGATAAATGCGCCGTAGGTGAACCATGCACCTCTATAGAACCATACAAATCCATCGAAATAGGCGCCATATACCACGTTATTCAACACCAGGTCGCTGATCCACATCGAAATGACGGGAATCACAAATGCCCACGCACGGCGACTGTAATACGCCGCACCAAATAATGCCATCCCGCCTATGGGAGCGAAGTTGGCAGGGTGGGGGATCAGCCGGCTCAAGGCGGCCAGCAGGATCAGCAGCGTTATCACGCTGAAACGAAGGATTATTTTGTTTTTAGCCATAATGATTAATATATTGTTGTATAATATTTTCCTCAAAACACCGGAACCAGTTTCCATATGGGAAGAGCTTTTATACCGGATGCTGAACAAAAAATTTTACAGCTTATCATAGATATTCTTTGTTTACATATCAAATTCACTTGTAAAATAAATTCCTGCAGTGAAACGTGTATCAATCTTGCTTGTGCCCGTAGCACTTGCTTTATATTCCTGTATCGTCAGAGGATTACCCCCTTTAATACGTCCTACGCCATTCACGGTGGCATACGCCCCCCAACTACCTACATAACCGAAATATACATCGCCGTTATTCTGATCCACTCCCAGATCACCATAAATGATTTGGGCATTGGAATCGATCCCGCTGGGGATTGTATAAAGCGTACTAAGTGTTCCGGTTGTCCCGGATGTTATTGCATACTTGAATATTTGCGTAGGATTCCAACCATTACTCCTGAAATAGAGGACATCCTGTACTCCACCCGCATAGCAACATAAGCCGACAGACGGAATAAACAGGCTTGCATCGAAAGAAGAAGTGATCGTATCAGAGGATAGCACTGTCGTTCCGGATATCTTCGACAAAACAGCCTGGGTGCTTGACAGAATGCTGAGGGCATATACATACTGTACCGTATTGGAACTTCGACGCACGGCTACTAAACCGGCTACTTTTCCCGGTACGGTTATATTTGAAACCGCATTTGTAGAAGTATTAATCCTATATACAACCCCACTTTCTGAACCCACATACAGATACTTCACTCCACTATTCTGTACCATTGCCATACGGGTCCGAGAAGGATTTGTGATTCCGCTTATGGATGTAGGAGTGGAAGAAGAAGTACTTTCACTGGTTATAACAACACCATTATTTGTTCTAACATAAATCGAATTTCCGCTTACAGCCAGATGGGTCGGAGTTGGCCCGCCCCAACCTGTAGGGAAATAGGAATTTGGATTAAAATCATTGGTTTTTATCAAATAATTATCAAGAACGAGAATATGTTTAGTTCCAGATGGAATATTAAGCGAATTCCCATTTTGAGAAACCACATACATCTTATTATTAGCTATAAACAAATCTTGGGAGACATTTCCTAATCCAACCACTGTAGGATTCGGATCTCCATATACCCAATTTGTTGCAGGAAAAGTAGAAACAGAGCCATCAACAAAGGAAAGTGTCCCATTCTCAGTTGTCATATTACCTTCTGAAAGTACAAAAACGCCTTTAGTATTTGCCAGATAATTAATCCCAGCCTTTGCACTTCTCAGATCACTATTATTTACGCTGTTCTCAACTGACGATAACAATGCTTCATCTTGTTGGCAACCTGTAAAAAGAAATACAGATAGCGTAAATATCCAACCAATTGTTTTAAATAAATGTTTCATAAGTTTAATTTTAAGTGTTATATATAATAAGCTGTAAAACTTGTATTTCCTATATTCAGAATAATCGATGAAAGAAATTTACCTACTATTTTAAGAAGTAACTCAATACTTCATCAATGGCTCTAATAACGATCATTATTTTCTTCAAGACACCTTACGCATCGTACATTATAGGCATGACCGCGTACCTCCAAGACAACTACTCCGTAATTACTTCCAAAAAGACGTGACATGTAGCTCCTTTCATCCCAATTGAGATGAAAAGCCGTAGCTGTCCAAAGGGAAGCGCTGCGTTCATGCTTCCATAACTCACCGTCTTCCCCAATACATCCTGTTTCAGGAAAGAAACCCAATGCAGGGGATTCACAAGAAAGACTATTTCCCGGATTAGTACGCACAAATTGATTTTCAGGTTCAGATACATACCAAGGAGAAAACTCAATCATCCAACCTGTAGCTTCTCTCTGTTCTTTTGACATCCTTGGTACTCGCCATCCATCTGGACAAGGGTCGTAAATGGACTTCTTTCCACTTACGCCACCCCATAAATCAGAGTCTTGCGGTTCATCATAATAGTAACTATACCATCCTCGTACAATATACTCATCCGGAAATTCAATGGAGTACGCAAGATTATTTTTACGATATTCCGGAGGAAAATCTAAATGTGATTCAGGAAAATAATTAGGAGTGGCAAATCCGGGCATCGGGTCTTTTCTACCCCATTGGTAATACATTCCACGAGCCTCATTTTCATTTGTCTTGTCCGCACCATTCGCACCAACGTTACGGTCCATGAATATATTATCCCCTGTATTATTCGTATAGCGGAAAACCTTTCCACCTGTTACATTATTAGGTCCTGTTTGCAAACTGTTAAGTTGCAAATCTGCTCCCGGGTCATAATCCGTTACCCATAGGTGCCAGCTCCAGCGCACTTCACCATTCACCGTAAGGGCAATCACGGCATTTCCTTTCGCTCCCGGTTTTGTCTTCAACCGAATGGCG
>Ga0129314_1001214_pt1 | contig 19094 bp, 14 predicted proteins | sample O1111metagenome_FD_94431 | JGI IMG/M metagenome (GOLD analysis project Ga0129314, IMG submission 94431) | Orangutan individual fecal microbial communities from fecal samples from Wisconsin, USA - O1111 metagenome | ecosystem: Host-associated > Mammals > Digestive system > Large intestine > Fecal... | reverse complement strand
GGTATTGTCGCCGCAGATGATCGTTTTGACAATTTCATACTCATCGCCCAAAGCGGCTTTGAGAGCGAGCCCAGGGCCGACGGGACCGTCCTTGACCGACAATCCGATACTGGCTTCCGTTTCACCGCCGATACCGGCGTAAAACTGGTTAATGTAATGCACTACTTTCTTGGTCATGATTAAACCTCCTTAACAGCGGGGAGAATGTCGCTATCGGTGGTCACGTAACAGTCACCAAGCTGGGACCAAATCCCCTGATAACAGAAGTTCGTGGTGTGGATGAAGGGGCCCCAAGGATCGACGCCGAGCAGGCACGGGACGTTGGAATGTTCCCCGATCAGACGCTCAACTCTGGGATGGTGAAGGTCCCAGTTACGGCCACTATTAATAACGGCATCGACATTGGGATCGGCGATGACCAACATGTCGCCCGGCTGGTCGTTGGAAACGGCGGAAAGGTTCAAAACGGCGGGCATGCCGAGTTTCTGGCACCAGTTGAACGCCAGAGCGGAGTCGAGCTGGCAATGCCCCATCCCGGATTTGTTCAACATGACGCAGTCGGCTCCCAGCGTATCCTTGCATAGAGCGGCGGCGATCATGCCCATCGTGTCCTTGCCGTCGATCTTCATGACATTGTTGGCAAAAACGATGCCCACGAACTCCAGATCCTTGCCGTGGCGTTTCATCAGTTCTTTAATGTAAACTTCATTCTGCAGGAAGTAATTAGGTTCCCAGTAGCGCCAAATCATAGCGCCGTCAAGAATCTCCGTAGGCTGCACGATAATGGGCAGGAAATTCAACGCGCTCTGGCCGTAGTATAGGAAGTTCCATGTGTCGTGCGACGCCATATGAGTGACGAGATAGGCGACTTTAGGCAGATGTTTTGAAGGATCTGCGGACTTGCGCTCGTAAACCTCTGTTTCGTCGGGTTTGAGTTCGATGGCCAGCTTGGCCAGATAAACGTTCAGCGACAGCGAGGCGTGCTTGAGAGCCTCGGCATAAGTCACGTCGGCTACTCCTTCGCCGGGAGTGGCGTCAATACAGATATGAATGTGACGGGAGAAATTGCTGTATTTAGCGCATTCTCCGCCCATGTCCATGTAATACTTAATGTTGCACTTTGCATAGTAAATGTCGGAGATAACAACACCTTTCAGTGCCACCGTGCGCCCCTCGCCGGCGGGGGCCAGTTTGCCCCAGATACCAGGATAGGATTCTTCGGGATGATCTGCCTTGCAGCGGGGCTGCATAACATCGTGAATACTCAAGATTCGGCAGCTTTCACCGGGTTTGGCAATCTTGAGGTCGATTGTACCGAATAGATCACTGCTAACGATCTTCATTGCCTCTTCCTTGTTAATGGTCAGCACACCGTTGACAAGGGAAGTCTTTTCACCAAACTGTACATCGCGGACGTGGACATAGTCGATCTGCAATCTCTTACCCATAATTTGCACTTCCTCTCCAGAAATCCTCTCCCCCCATTTAAGAGGAGGAAGGGAGGCTGTAATCACCAAAATCCAACGAACGACAAACTAGGCCCCGGCTTTTCTTGCACTTGGAAGGGCGAGGACCAGCAGGATACCAATGACAGCTACGGTGCCAGCACAGGTGAAAGCGGCAGCAGTGCCGAGCATCTTGGCGGCGATGGAGCTGGCGATGGAACCGGTGCCGAATCCGATCATCGTCAGAGACAGAATGGTGCCGACGTTCTTGGTGCCGAAGCGGTCGGCGGCGATCGGTGCAAAGCAGGCCTGGCATCCGCCGAAGGAGAAACTCAAAAGACCGAAACAGGTCACGTACAGAGTTCCCGTCGCTATGCTGAGCAGAGCAACGCCTCCGGCCGTGATCAGAAAGCTGAGGGCAAAGGCAGCTTTGCGTCCGATCTTGTCGCTGATAGTAGGGATAAGGAAGCGGCCCCCGACTTGGCACATGGAAGCAACACTGACACCAAGTGTGGCAAGCGCAGGAGTCAATCCCCTGTCGGCGCCGTAGCTGACAAAGATAGCGCTGAGCAGCAGATAGGCGGGGACAGCGCAGAAATATAGACCCATAATGATCCAGAATTCCTTGAGGCGAAGCACTTCGCTGACCTCGTACTGTTTTTTGGAGGTGACCACGGGGCCTGTGCCCACATAGTCGGACATAAAGCCTGCGGGCGGCAGTTTCATTGTAATGGTGCCGAGCACGCCGACGCCGGCGTAGATGGCGGCGACGATAAGGAAAGAAATGGTGTAGCCGTAGGCTTTGAGCCAGCCGCTGACGAAGGGACTGAAGACTGTTGCGGACATGCCAAGCATCGCCAGGGTCAGGCCGGAAGCAAGCCCCTTGCGGTCAACAAACCATTTAGGCATCAGAGATACAATGACGTTGTAGACGATCCCGTCGCCGATACCGAAGAGACCTCCAAAGGTTATATACATGGCCGAGAACATGCAGGCGGGCAGATAAGCGGAGATGAGCCAGCCGAGAACCATCAAAACGTAACCGACGACCAGCGTTCCTTTGATGCTGTATTTCTGCTGCATACGGCCGCCGACAAAGTTGCCGATACAGAAAACAGCAATGAAGATGGTAAATGGCAGGCTTGCCGTGGGAGAATCCACGTTGAAGTGCTGCATGATATAAGGCTGAAAAAGGCTGTATGTGTAGCACACTCCCATGATCAACATGCAGATCATGCCGAAAAACAATATTGTCCACCTGTTGGAACCGTTTCCCTGGTTCATGATATTTTCCTCCCGTAACTTGAGATAAGACAAAAATACCTTAGAAAAGAGATGCAAGATTTTTAGACATAATGGCGGAAATCCTGCTGTATTATATTTATATATGCTCTATCTACCTCCTCTCTATTCCTAAATAGCGCGTTAAATCGGCCGATTCATTACTTTATGCATGGATATATTATCCGTTAAAAATTAAAAAATCATTTTACAAATACGGTGCAGTGTAAAAAAAAGATACATTGAGGAGCGATTGTAAAATATCTGGAAAAAGAAAACCGTATGTCTTTGGGAAAGAATTACTTGACGATGATAATATTTCAATAAAAATCGTTGACGCAGTATTTAGTTTCATGTAATGCGGGAAAACTGTCGTTTCTGTAAAGCAGATTTGTGAATGAAGTTCTTAGATATAATAATATATTATGGATGCATATGAAAAAATAAAATTTGTTTTTATGGAACAATACAGTTATAGTAGTGAATAAATATTTTATCCCTAAAATAAAAGCGGGGTGCTTGCATGATTACTTTGATTGACAGGCCGGTAACGCTGTTCGGAGGAACGGCGCTGGTGGCGGAGGCGGAAAAGATCGAGGCGCGGGAACTGAACGCACGGCTGGCCGAAAAGGGGATCCGTTACGAGGGCGCGCTGCCCGTCGAAAGCGGCGATGGGACGATGGCCAAGCGCATCGCGATGGCTCACAGCGCCGACCAGGGCGACGGCATGCTGCATCTGAAGTTCGACGCGCTGGCCAGCCACGACATTACCTACGTGGCGGCGCTGCAGACGGCCGTTGCCTGCGGTCTGGAAAGGTTCCCTGTGCCCTACGTGCTCACCAACTGCCACAACAGTCTCTGCGCCGTCGGCGGAACGATCAATGAAGACGATCACATGTTCGGTCTCACGGCGGCTCGGAAGTTCGGCGGCATCTTCGTGCCCCGCCATCTGGCCGTGATCCACCAGTATATGCGCGAGGCGATGGCCAAAAGCGGCGGCATGATTCTCGGCACCGACAGCCACACCCGCTACGGCGCGCTGGGGGCGCTGTCCGTCGGCGAGGGCGGGCCGGAAATGGTCAAGCAGCTTCTCGGCCGCGCCTACGACTTCGCCTGGCCGGGCGTGATCGCCGTCTATCTGACCGGCGCGCCCCGCCCCGGCGTCGGGCCTCACGACGTGGCGCTGGCCATTGTCGGCGCGGTGTTTAAAAACGGGTTCGTTAAAAACCGCGCGATGGAGTTTGTCGGACCCGGCGTCTCCAATCTGAGCGCCGAGTTCCGCCTCGGCGTCGACGTGATGACCACGGAGACGGCCTGTTGGAGTTCGGTCTGGCGCACCGACGAAAAGATCGCCGAATTTTTCCGCATCCACGGGCGTCCCCAGGATTACGCCCCGCTCGAGCCTGACGCGGCGGCCCGCTACGACGGCGCGGTCGTTGTCGACCTCGGCGCCGTCGAGCCAATGATCGCCGTGCCGTTCCACCCCAGCAACGCCTACACCATTGCCGGCTTCAAGGCCAACGCCGGCGACATTCTGCGCCAAGCGGAGCGGGACGCGCGCAAGCTGATGGACAATCCCGATCTGTACATCGACCTGACCGGCAAACTGCGCGGCGGGACGTTCCGCGTCGAACAGGGAGTGATCTGCGGCTGCGCCGGCGGCAGCTTCGAAAATCTTGTCGCCGCGGCGCAGATCCTCAACGGCGGCAGCACCGGCTGCGGCGGCTTCGGTCTCAGCGTCTATCCGTCCAGCATGCCCGTCGGTGAGGCGCTGATGAACGGCGGCTGGATGCAGAAACTGATAAACGCCGGCGCGGTTAACTACCCTGCTTTCTGCGGTCCCTGCTTCGGCGCCGGCGAGACGCCCTGCAACCAGGGCTTCAGCATTCGCCACGCGACGCGCAACTTCCCCAACCGCGAAGGCTCCAAGCCCAATGCCGGCCAGTGGTCGGCCGTGGCGCTTATGGACGCGCGCAGCATCGCCGCCACGGCGGCCAACGGCGGCGCGCTCACCAGTGCGTTCGAATTCGCCGACCGCCTTGCGAAGCACGAGCCATACGTTTTCGACGGCGAGATTTACGCCAAGCGCGTTTATAACGGCTTCGGCAGCCCGCGGCCGGAAACGAAGCTTCGCTACGGCCCCAACATCAAGCCCTGGCCCGAGGCCGCCGCGCTGCCGGAGAGTCAGCTGCTGCTGATCGCTTCGGTGATCGACGATCCCATCACCACCACCGACGAGCTGATTCCTTCCGGCGAAACTTCGTCGCTGCGCAGCAACCCGCTCAAGCTGGCCGAGTTCACGCTGCAGCGCAAGGATCCCAATTATGTGCCTATGGCCAGGAGGGCGAAAGCGCTTGAAGAGGCTCGCGCCGCGGCGGTGAAAAACGGCGTCGGGATGCCCGCGGAACTGAAAAACTTGCTCGACCTCGCCGGGATCGGCGCCGATCGCGTCGGCCTCGGCAGCCTCGTCTGCGCCGTCAAGCCCGGCGACGGATCGGCGCGCGAGCAGGCTGCCAGCAGCCAGAAAATGCTTGGCGGCCAGGCCAACGTGGCCGTCGAGTACGCTACCAAGCGCTACCGCAGCAACCTCGTCAACTGGGGCATGGCTCCGTGGATCGTCGGCGGCGCGGATCGTGCCAAGTTCAAAACCGGCGCCTGGCTTTTCATACCCGGCGTAAAGGCGTTCATGAGCGGCGACGGCACGGAAATCGAAGCCGAACTGCTCGACGGCGGAGCGCGCCTTCCCGTGACGCTGTCACTGCCCGGCATCACGCGCGGCGAACGGGACATGCTTCTCGCCGGCTGCCTGATGAACGCTTACCGCAGCGAGAAAAATAACTGAGCAGTTCTCCTCTTTGAGCAATAAAAACAAACAGGCGCGCGCCGTTTCGGACGAAGCGGCGCGCGCCTGTTTGTCTGCCGTTCCACATGCCAGCCGGCAGCGGCATTTTTTTAGTCTAATCCGTTCTCGAGGTTGTCGTACACTTCGCCGTCGACGATGGTCTTTTCGCACAGCGTCAGGCTGCTGAAGGGATTGCCGCTCCACACGGCAAGATCGGCATCCTTGCCGGGTTCGATGCTGCCTATGCGGCCGGCGAGGCCAAGCAGGCGGGCCGGGCGGATGGTCACGGCTTCGAAGGCCGTCTTCTCGCTCAGGCCGCGGGCGATGCACATACCGACATAGACGGGCAGATATTTCGTTCCAGATGAGGTGTCCTGCGTCAGGCAGAAGTTGATGCCGGCGGCCTCAAGCGCGGCAGGAGTGGTGAGGCGGCATCCCCAGATCTCCATCTTCGACGGCCCCATGATCAGCGGCCCGATCACGCAGTCGACGCGGTGCTCCTTCAGGAAGTCGAGGATCTTGTAGCCTTCGGTGCAGTGCTCGATGGAGTAGTCCAGATGGAACTCCTCGGCGATACGTACGGCGGTGACGACGTCGTCGGCGCGGTGTGCGTGAATGCGGCACTTGCGCTCGCCCTGAACGACCGGCACCAGTTCGTCGAGCATAAAGTTGCGCTTCGGCTTCCTGCGGGGATCTTTTTCACCGCGTTTCAGTTCTTCGGAGTAGTCGAGAGCTTCGTACAGTGCCTTGCGCATCACCGCTGCCAGCCCCATGCGGGTCATCGGGGCGCGGTGCTGCTCCACGCCGTAGACGCGCTTGGGATTCTCGCCCATCGCGAACTTCATGTGTTCGCTGCCAGGAATGGCGATGTCGTACACGGTGGCTCCCTTCTTTGTCTTAAAGCTGATGCCGATGCCGCCGCAGACGTTGGCCGAGCCGGGGCCCGTATAGCAGACGGTGAATCCGGCGCGGCGGGCGGCTTCAATTCCCATGTCGAACGGGTTCAGCGCGTCGATGGCGCGTATCTGTGCGGTGACGGGATCGGTCTTTTCGTTGCCGTCGGCGATGGAAGGCATGGTCGTGGGTTCGTTGAATGTGGAGATGTGCGTGTGGGCATCGATGAATCCAGGCGTGACCCATTTGCCTGTCAGATCGAGCGTTTCCGTTTTCGACGGTACGCGCAGGCTTTTGCCGACGGACTTGATTTTTGTGCCGTCGATGAGGATCATTCCCTTCTCGTACGTTTCCCCCGTGACGGTGACGATTTTTGCGTTTTTCAGCACCAGCATGAGCGAATTTCCCCTCTCGAAAGATATGACGTTTTTTCTGCGAAAATGTTGCAGCACTTTTAGGGTATTACAGAGGGATGAAAAAATCAATCTTTGTCTGCGGCGTTCCGTTCGCCCAGAAAATCCCAGAAAGCTCTGACGGCGCGGAGCTGCAGCGAGGCGGAGCGGCAGTAAGCCCGCGTGTCGCGGCGCAGCTCGCTTTTGCCGGAAGCGAAAACGAGGCGCACGCGGAACAGTTCCGGACAGTCCTGCACATCAAGCCCCGAGAGCAGGCTGTAACCCAGCCCGCGCCGCACCATCTCCACGCAGATGTCGGAACGGTCGACGACAGTTGAAACGCGCGGCGGCTGACGATAGCGCTCCGTCCACCAGCGGTGCAGTTCCGCTTCCAGCGGCGCGTCGGTAGTGATGCGGATCTGGGGCAGTTCAGGCAGGCGCTCCAGCTCGACGGGTGCGGAGCTGACGGCGTAATAGTAAGGATCGGCTCTGAGAGGCAGGCTTTCTTCCGTCCAATCGAACGGCCCGCGCACGATCGCCACATGGACTTCACCCGCGTTCAGGCGGCGCGCCTGAACGGCACTGTGTCCGGTAACGACGTGGACGTCCGCGCCGCGGTAGCGGGCGGAGAATTCTTTGAGGAGCTCCGGCAGGCAGGCGCGCGCATAGGCGTTGGCGCAGGCCAGGCGAATCGTGCCGCGCACGTCGGCGCCGCGGTTGTCGATATACTCGCGCAGCTCCCGCAGACGCTGGAGTTCCTCGGCAGCATAACGGGCCAGCACTTCGCCTTCGGCGCTCAGCTCGACACCGCGCGCGCCGCGGACGACGACGGCGCAGTTCAGCTCCCGCTCGATCTGCTGGATGCGCCGCGTTACGGCCGGCTGGGTGACGTACAGCTTCTGTGCCGCGCGCGTGAGGTTTTTCTCCGCTGCCAGCGCTGTCAGCAGTGCCCAATCTTTCTCGTTCAACCACCTCGCCTCCTTTTTTCACGCTTTATTGTAGCAGCAATTCTTCATACTATATCAAAAACGAGGGGCTCCAAACTAATGCAGCTTGAAGTCCCTCGCTCTTTGCAAGCGGTGTTTATACGATGCCGGTAACTACGGCAAAGGCCAGCATGGCGATGCTGATGAGCCACAGCCACTTGAACGAGAAGCGGATGTGGTCCTTGAGCTCTACGCCTACGAGACCGATGGCAAGGAATGTGGTAGCGACACAGGGGCTGACAGCCAGAGCGACGTTTTCGCCGATCAGCATAGAGCGCGCGGCCTGTTCCAGCGTGACGCCGAACGGAGCGACCGTCTCGCCGATGAGGGGCAGCACTGCATAGTAATAAGGATCTGGTCCCATGACCATGCCCATGGGCGCTCCGAGGACGCCGACAATGATGTGCAGATATTGGCGCAGTGAATCGGGCAGCACATTGATGAGCACAAGCGCCATTTCCTTGATCATGCCGGAGTTGGCGAACACGCCGAGAAACACGCCGGCGCACAGCAGCGTCATTGTCAGGCCGATACAGTTGGGCGCATGAGCTGTGAGGCGCTGCATTTGGATTTTTGTGTCGGGATAGTTGACTGTCAGAGCAATTACGCAGCCGAACATGAAGACGACGAACGCAGGGATTTTCGTCCAAATCAGGGCGGCAATCAGCAGCGCGGTGAGCGCAAGATTGAACCAGTACAGGCCGGGGCGCTTGAGCGATTCGTCAGTGGCGGCATTCGACTCGATTCCTGACAGGGCTGAGTTCATATTGTCCAAATCGATGCCCTCGGCGGCGAGGCGATTTTTCTCAACGCGGCCGAAGTATACGGCCAGGGCTATAGACGAGAGCAGGCCGAAGATCTGCATAGGAATCATGCTGTGCCACAGCAGGTTGGCATCGCCTTTGATGGCCGTAGCGGCGCGGATCGTCGGGCCGCCCCAGGGAACCAGGTTCATCACGCCGGTGGCAGAGGCAACCAGCAGCAGCAGAACGTAAGGGTTCAGATTCAGACGTTTGAAGATGGGGAGCATAACAGGGAAGGAGATCAAGTAGGTGGAAGCCGTGGCGCCGTCGATATGCCCCACCGTGGCTATCAGTACGGTGACGATGAACAGCAGCGTAACGCTGCGCCCCGCCACCTTGAGCAGGGCGTTGACCATGCGGTCGAACATGCCGGCATCGTTCATGACACCGAAATAGACGACCGAAAAAATGAACAGCACGGCCGTCTTCCATGTGGTACCGACACCTTTGTTGACGAACTCCAGCACTTCCTTGACGGAAAAGCCCGCGCACAGAGCGCCGACGACGGGAAGAACGGCAAAACAGAACAGCGGCAGTGCCTTGTTCTTGAGGATCATCAGCATCATGACCAGAATGACGACGTAACCAACGATTGCCAGCATATCCATAGAAAGACCTCCCGATTATTTTTGTGATAAAACGGCCTTATCAGCCGATTTTAGCCAGGAACTCGCGCAGCTGCCGATTGAACGTTTTGTGTTCCACATAGAACAGCAGATGACCGCCTTTGTCATATTCGTGAAGCTCGCAGTAAGTTCTCACTTCCTTTTTGTAGTGACGCCCCATGGCGTAACCATGCCCGAGCGACTGACCGCTGAAAATGATCACCGGTACAGTGATGTCCTTCAGCAGCTTGTCGGCGTCGGTATGGATCCAGTCAGAATGAAGCGCAAATCCGATCCACGGCGGCGTCTTCATGATCTCGTCCTTCACCGTCTGCACTTCCTCCGACGAAAGATACTCGTCCATGCGGCTCACAAAATTATTTACGTACTGTTCTATGTTGGTGTGCCAGAGCACGTACTTTTTGTTCCAAGCGTCCATGTCGTAGTTTTTGCAGTTGTACGTATTCCACTCTTCGTGTGAGAACGGGAACAGACAGGCGTCGATCAATCCAAGTCCTTTGAGGGCATGGCATTTGTATTTGTGAGCGTATGTCACGACGATGCTGCCTGAAAGCGACCAGCCCAGCAGCATGACGTTTTTCAGTCCGAGATAATCGATGAGCTCTTTGATATCGTCGGCATGGCGTTCCACGTCGTTGCCGTGCAATGGCTTGGATGAGCTGCCAAAGCCGCGGTTGTCGATACAGATTACGCGGTGAGTCTTCTCCAGTTCTTCAGCGTTCTTGACATAGAACTTTGCAGTGCACATATGCCCCGGCACAAAGAGAATGGGATCTCCTTCTCCGCGGTCTTCGTAATAGATACGGGCTTTGTCGCTCGTGGTGAAAAATCCCTTTTTGATCAATCCGCACACCTCAATTGTGGTGATAATTATGTGTAGAAGGCGAAGAAAAATTATCAAAGAATTGTTCCGATGTCGAAGACATAAATCGAATGTTTTGTATAGTATCAGGCTATAATAGATGAATAAAAGGTCTGAATGGAGTGAATATGATGGATTTTCGCGAACTGCGTTACGTCGTCGCCATTGCTGAAAGCGGCACCATTTCCAAAGCAGCCGATACGCTCCATGTCGCTCAGCCGTCGCTGAGCAAATTTCTGCAAAACCTTGAAAAAGACCTCGGTGTTGGATTGTTTGAGCGCATCAGCCGCAGGATGAGTCTTACCGCCGCGGGCGAGCAGTATGTACAGACGGCCTATCGCATCCTGGCGCTGAAAAATCAGCTGCAGAACTCCATGAACGACCGCGCGCGCCTTCGCCTTGGGCGCCTCTCCATCGGTTCGACGAACGCGCGCAACAAGTACGTTATGACTAATACGCTGCCTGAGTTCAAGCGGCTGTACCCCGGCTTTCAGATCAATGTCAGCGAGGCCTCGTTAGATGAACTGGAACGCGCTCTCCAAAATGGACAGATTGATCTGGCTCTTTATACTGTCCGCAAACGAAACAGGGACTTCACCTATTATCATGTCTGTATGGAAGAAGTCGTGCTGGCCATGTCGCCTGATAACCCTCATGTCGATGACGGCGAATTCCGCTCTGGGCTGAAGCGCCCCTGGATCGATATTCGCCGCCTTGCCGATCAGCCTTTTCTGATGCCGCCGGAGATATGGCGTGTGTCACGCGTTGGTTCCCGGCTGCTGCATGACTGCGGCATGAACCCCGAGATTATTCACATGGGGTCGGTAGAAGCGTCGGTATCGGTCGTCACCAAGGGACTGGGAGTATGCTTTTGTTCCAGTATGATGGAATTTTGCTTCGAAACCGACCGTAAGCCGCTGTTCTTTTCTGTGGGCGATCCGGTCTCGGTGGTGGAATTTGTTGTCGCTGTTCGTAAAACAATGCCTATTACGCAGGCAGTACGTGACTACATCGCAATTGTTCGCAGTGTTTTTGGCGATGGAGAATACGAGGCTTTCTAGTATAGGAACGCGCTTCGCAGAAGCGGCGAGGGCTGGAATTTCGTTGTCGCTCGTCCGCAAGGAGCGGAACCGAACACTCCTGCGCAGAGTTTTATCCAGCTGGTACAAGAGATTTATATAAAAGCCGATGTGAAAAGACGCGCTGTCCCGTTAACGGGCGGCGAGTCTTTAGGCGCCGCGCGTTAAGTGATCACGTTTTAAGCTGCCCGCGTGAAGGACGCCGAAGAGGCCCGTGTCCGGTTCACTTCCGCGTCCTTTCGTGCTAAACTGAGCGCAGTCTGCGAAGGGGGGCGAGCTCCGCATGATACGAAGAGCGACAGGACGCGACATCGACGCGGTGCAGCAGATTTACATGGAACTGTTCGCCTGGGAGCGCCGTCACGAGGCGTATTCCAAATGGGTATCGGGCGTTTATCCTAACCGCACGACGATCCGCCGCGCCATTGCCAAACAGGAAATGTACGCGCTGTGGGACGAAAAGGGCGAGGGCAAAAAAATTTATGCGGCCATGGCGATCAGCCGGGAGCAGCCCGAGGACTACGCCGTAGTGAACTGGCAGTTCCGCGCTCTGCCTCGGTCGGTTTGGGTCGTGCGGGCGCTGTGCGTTTCGCCGCTGCGCTTTCGCGAAGGGCTGGGCACGCAGATGATGCACTTTGTCATGGAGACGGCTTCCCGCGCGCGCTGCCGCGCTGTGAGATTCGACGTGTGGTCGGGCAATGTGCCCGCCGTGAATCTGTGCGAAAAGCTGGGGTTCCGCTGCGCCGGCAGGAAAAGTGTGATGCGTTTCAGTGCCGGGGCCGACGAGCAGATTTACTACGAATGGGCTCCCGCGGGCGGCGAGGGAAACAGGACCGGGAGGGCTTCCCTTGTGAGTTCACAGGGAAACGCCTGAAAAAGCCGCTCATGCCGCGATATTCGTCATGATGCGGCTGCCGAAGCGGCGCAGGCCCGCGGCGAAAACGATAAAACCGCGCTCCGAAATTTTGTTTTTCGGAGCGCGGTTTTTTTGCGGCGGAACGTGCCTCTGCTGCCGATGAAGAACTCGGCGCCGGCATGGCTTTTTCGATTGCGGAACTGAAGGGGAGCATGTAGAATAACGGCGTGGAACAAAATAGAAAATTAAATACGATCGAATAGTCTTTAAGATTTTATTTTTTAGGAGGTTGGGTGATGGATCCGAAGCAGAAAATTGCCGCTGCGGTGGAACGTCTCGCGCCCGAACTGACAGCGTTGAGTCATGAGGTGCACGCTCATCCCGAGCTGGGCATGCAGGAACGTCAGGCCGTGGCCTGGCAGAAGGCGCTGCTGGAAAAGTACGGCTTCGTCGTTGAGAATCCCTGCTGCGGGCTCGCCACGGCGTACCGTGCCGTTAAGGGCACGCCGGGCAAAGGGCCGCAGATCGGCTTTCTGGCCGAATACGACGCGCTCAACGGTCTTGGGCATGCCTGCGGACACAACATGATCTGCGCGGCGTCCTGCGGCGCTGCCATCGCGCTGGCCGAAGCGCTGGAGGGCCGGGAGGGCGCGGTCGTCCTCTTCGGCACGCCGGCCGAGGAAACAAGCGGCGGCAAGATCGTCATGGCCGATGCCGGGGCGTTCGACGGGCTCGACTGCGCCATGATGTTCCATCCCAGTTCCAGTGAAAATCTTGTCGGCGCCGGCAGTCTGGCCGTCACCGACGTGTTTGTCGAGTTTCACGGCACGTCGGCCCATTCTTCGCGCCCCGCTCTCGGCGTCAACGCGCTGACTTCGACGCTGCACCTGTTTGCGGCCGTCAACGCTCAGCTCCATCTCTGGCCCAACAAGAGCAAGATTAACGGCATCATCACGGCCGGCGGCACGGCCCCGAACATCATCCCCGAGTTCAGCGCCTGCGCGTTCTCCATGCGCGCCGAGAAGCTGAACCAGCTCAGGCCGATGTACGCCGATCTCGAGCGTATGGCGCGGGCCGCTGCGGCCATGACCGGGGCGGAGTTGAAGATCGAGCATACGCCTTTCTGCTCCGAGCGCTACCCGAACCGGCCGCTGGACGAGACTTTCAAGGCTAACATGGAAGCTCTGGGCGAGCCCATGTCATGGCCCGAGCCCGACCGCATGAGCGGCTCGTCGGACATCGGCAACGTGTCGGTGCGCGCGCCGTCGATTCATCCCTATCTGTCGCTGCACGCGCCTGGCGCCGCCGGGCACACGCCTGAGCTGCGCGAAGCCTCGGTGTCCTCCCGCGCCGACGAGGTGGTGCTGCTGGCCGCAAAAGGGCTGGCCATGACAGGTCTCGACGTGTTCCAGTCCTCGGAACTGCGCGCTGCGATGAAGGCCGATTTCGAGCGGAACGCCCTGCCGAACAAAGTGCGCTGAACCTTTGAAAAGCGCGGCGGTCTTGTGAGCGTCTGAGATCGTCACGACAACGCCGGAAAATGATCTGCCGACGCTGTCGTGACGATTTATAATTCAATGGGTGAGGATTTCATAAGCTTGGTCGATCTGCGCCAGACGCTGTTCGCCGGCTCGGTCGGAGGTGGGACGATCGTCATGTTCCGCGGCGACGAGCTCGCGATAGCGCTTTTTGATGTCGCTTTGCGAAGCGCTGCTGCCGAGGCCGAAAATGTCCAGCGCCCATCGGCGCGAAGCGAAGCGCGGCGCCCCGGCGTTGACTTTTTCTTCAGGAGCGCGCGGCGCTGGGAAGGCGCCGCCGCTTTTGCAGGACGGTGAAGTTCCGCCGCACACGTTGAGCAGGGAGATGACGCCCCAAACGCCGGCGGCGGCGATGAGCAGCCACATGACGACGGTGCCGGCGACGCCGAAAAGGGCGAAAAAGCCGCTGCAGAGCTTCCAGGCGAGTTTTAGCAGGCCGAAGAGCCCGTCGACGACGATCAGATGAAGCAGGCGGAACGGCAGCTTGATCAGGAACCAGACGAGGCTGAAAAAAATGCTCACGAGCGTGGGGATCAGCCAGAGAACGAAGATCACGCCGACGATGCCGCCGAGAAGTCCAAGACGCATCAAGAGAACCACTCCTTTGGAGGAGGCTGAGGAAAACAGCCTCTATTATAGCGTAAAACGGAGCGAAAAAAAATCTCTTCAGCCTGCGCAGCGGCGGTTTGCCGCCGTCCGCCGCGGGGTGACGGCACATATTTGAACGGAGGATGCCCCAGTGAACAGAAAAGAGTTCCTTGCCCTGCTGCGGCGCAAGGCGTCGGGATTGGCGGCGGTGGTCGTGGCGGCTTGCGCGATTGCGGCGGCGATGTTCGCCGTGTATGAGGCGGTGTTGTGGCTGCTGCCCGAAGATGCTGCCGGGCGGTGTCAGTCGTTCGTCGGGCAGTTTTTTGCCGATCCGCGGAGTTTTCGCGACCTGCTGCTGCGTAAGGGCAGGGCGGCGCCATGGTTTTTTATCGGCGCGCAGGTGCTGCAGGTGTTGTTTGCGCCGATTCCCGGCCAGGCAGTGGCGCTGGCCGGCGGTTTTGTGTTCGGCTTTTGGAAAGGCTGGGCGCTGACAACGCTGGGACTGGCCTTGGGCAGTCTGCTCGCCATGCTGCTGGCGCGTCTGCTGGGAGAGAGATTCGTGCGCCGCCTCGTGCCGGCCGGCGTGATGAAACGTTTCGACTCGCTGCTGACGAAAGGCGGCTACACGATGTTCTTCATGATCTTCCTGCTGCCGGCGCTGCCCGACGACGCAGTGTGCTTCATCGCCGGCATGACGAAGCTGAAACTCCTGCCGCTGTCGCTGGTCTGCCTGGTGGGGCGCGCTCCCGGCATGGCAGTGCTGTCGCTGCTGGGATCCGAGCTGACCTCGGGACTGACTGTGGGCGTGAAGCTCCTGTTCACGACGCTGATGATCCTTTCGATCCCGCTGTGGATCTTCTGGGAAATGATAGAAGAAAAGATCCGCGCGCTGGTCATGAAAACGCGCCGGAAATAGCGCCTTTCAGACGGCGACGATATTAAGAAGCGAGAACGCTGGCTGTGCTCCCTGTATGAAAGCGGCGCCTGCTCGGCCTCGTTCTCAGCCACATTGACGACGAAAACGAGATCAAGAAAATCGCGTTGAGATCGCTGAACTCTGCAAGATGAAATTGCTTTATCCTGGACTGTACGAAACCGACGTCTCGCGCAGATCAAAAACGCCGCCGGGGAGAGGCGGTCCAGAGCGCGGCCTTCGTGGCAGTGTTTTCTTTGTTCTGTGTTTCCAGCGAATCCGGCAATATCCTTCATTATCGGTATCCCCATCTTGCGCCGGTATGTTTTGTGGGCAGTTTTATCATTTTCTTTGAATTCTACGTGCTCAACTGTATTGAACGTGAATCAAATGAACGTGAATCAAAATAAAGCCGGACCATAAGCTGCTGTTTAACGGCGGCTTGTCGTTGTGCATCACGAAAAGGCACTTTATAGACGGCCGTTTTCTCACGAAAAGGCAGAAACACTACGGAACGCACAGCGCGAGGCTGTCTTTTGACCCGCTTGAGAGCGGGAAAAAAGGCAGCCTCGTCTGTATCCGTGTTTTTATTTCGCTTTCGTTTCCAGAAATTTGCATGCCGTGGCGACGGCAGCTGCGGCGCAGGTTTTGAGGATGGCGTCGTTGGTGCGGAACTGGGGCGAGTGGTGAGCGGCGGCGTAGGGCGTGCCGGGACCGCCCATGCCGACGTTGAAGTAGATGGAGGGGCGTTCGGCGGAGTAGAAGTTGAAGTCGTCGGAGCCGGAAGAGATGGGAATGTGCGTCACTTTTTCGGCGCCGAACAGTTCGCCGGCTGCCTGTTCAAGCAGCTGGCACATGGCTTCGTCGTTGACGATGCTGGGATAGACGGGGATGAATCGGAATTCGGTGCGGCAGCGCATGGCCAGGCCGACGCCCTTGGCGATGCGTTCGATGCGTTCGGGCAGCGCGGCGCGGACGGAGGGGTTGGTGGTGCGGATGTTGCCGGTGATCTCGCACTTCTCGGGGATGACGTTGACGGCGCTGCCGCTGTTGAGCGTGCCGATGCTGATGACGACGCGCTCGCCGGGAGGAATCTCGCGGCTGATGATGGTCTGCAGGGCGCAGATGATCTGCGCGGCGGCTACGGTGGGATCGACGGCGTCCTGCGGGCGGCTGCCGTGGCCGCCCCTGCCGATGACGTCGAGTTCCCAGATGTCGCCGGAAGTGGAGGCAGGCCCGGGCGTGAACTGGATCTCGCCTTCGGGCGCGTCGGCGCGCACGTGATAGCCGATGACGGCGTCAACGCCGTCGAGCATGCCTTCTTCGATGAGGGCTTTGGCGCCGGGCGCGGTGGCCTGCTCTTCCGAGGGCTGGAACATGAGGCGCACGCGCCCGGGCAGCTCTTTTTCGAGCGCCTTGAAGATCTTGGCCGCGCCCAGCAGCGAGGCGGCGTGGGCGTCGTGCCCGCAGGCGTGCATCACGCCGGGCACGGCGGAGGCGTATTCCAGATCGTTGTCTTCGCGCGCCACGGCCAGCGCGTCGATGTCAGCGCGGATGGCCGCACAGGGGCCGGACGAGTCGGGGTTGATGTCGCAGACGATGCCGCAGCGCGTGCCGGCGAAGCCGCGGCGGAAAATGGCGCAGCCAAGCTTTTTCAGCTCGCGTTCGATCACGTCGGTGGTGCGCACTTCCTGCCAGCCCAGCTCGGGGCGGCGGTGAAGTTCGTGGCGGAGCGCGGTCATTTCGTCTTCGGCCTGAGCGGCCAGCGCGAGGATCTTCGCTTTGTCCATGATTCTATTCTTCCTTTCTTGAGATCACATGAAGTTGACCAGGAATCCGGCCAGAAAAACCGAAGCTATTGTAACAGTTGTAAAGCCGGAAACAAGCATCTGCGGCATGATGCGGCTCTCGATGAACTCCTGTTCCGCGGGCGTATCGCCGAAGCTGCGCGACACTTCGTTGGCGATGATATAGGTGCCGGGGAAGCCGATCAGGCAGCAGGCGCCGATGGCCAGCGTCATGTCGAACGAGCTTTTTGCGAAACGGCTGATCAGGAATGCCGAGGCGGCCAGGCCGATCACGGCGGCGGCGAAAGATACGACGATCGGGTAGAACAGCGACAGTACCATCTGCGGCGTGGCTTTGCTGAGATTGACGTACGTGGGCAGAAGCATGATGAACATGGAGAGGCCGCTGGAGGCGGCGATGTCGAGAATGCGCCCCTCGAGGAAGCCCAGCTCGTAGGCGGCAACGCCGAAGGCGAGCGCCATCACGAAGGGATGGACGTGGTTGCCGGTCGCCTGCGCGGCAGCGACGGCCAGAGCGGCGACAAAAAAGCTTTTGCACAGCAGCACGAAGGGCGTGCGCAGCTTTTTCGGCAGTTCGGGGATCAGCTTTGTACGCTCGTTCTTTTCGACGCCGCTGTCCGCGGTCTGTTTGCCGGCGGCGAAAGCGGCTTTGAGGCGGCGAGCTTCGCGGCGCAGACAGAAACTGGCGATGGGCACGCCGACGAACCCTTGCAGGATCAGCAGCATAGTGATGAACACGAGGATCTCGTTCAGTCCTTTGCCCTGGGCGGCTTCGCTCATGATCAGCATGGCCACGTTGCCGCCGGAAATGGGCCCTGTGGCGGTGAGGGCGAAGTCCATGCCGATCAGCGGCGCGCCGAGCAGGAGCACGGCTGCCGACGCGGCGCACATGGCCGCCAATGCGATCAGCACGGTACGATACTGTGCCAGCATGGCCCGGCCGTCGATCATCGTCCCCATATGCACCATCAGCACGGGAATGAACGTCATTGCCAGACTCATCAGGCCCGTGGTCTTGAACAGGTCCGCGGGCATTCCCAGCCAGAAAGCGGCGAGGATCATGGCCGAGGAGACGAAGCGCATGGAAACGAGCGCCCGGGTGCGCGAGGCGATCAGATCGCCGACGGTGAAGAAGCCAAGAACGACGAGAATCGACTGGAGCTGAGTGAACTGCATGATAAAAAACCTCCCTGAAATTATCGGGATCCTGCGAGGATCCGCGAAGTCCGGCCGATGACGGCCGCCGAGTTCCGCACGCTGAACTGTCTGCTTTGTTTGAACCGCCAGCCGGGCTCCATGGACATTCCCCCTTTCCAGGCGCTGAATTGAAAAATAAAAAAGAGCCAGTTCCCGCATAAATGGGAACTGGCTCTTCGTATCCGGACGGATCTATTCAGACCGCAGCACAACAGTGCGTCGGTCCTCATCGAAGAGAGTCCCCACGCCGCGCCACCACATGCCGTTGCCAAAGCTGTTGGGAATGGCTGCCGAGATCATGAAAGTCCACACCTTTACGAAAGATTGAAAACTACATGAGGCATCTTATAGCATGAAAATAATTCGCTGTCAAGGACGAAATGAGATGAAAGCGGGGAGAGCTCTGAGCCGCACTTGACCGCACGGACGCGGCGCGGTATATCTGTGAAGAACAGATCACAAGAGCGCGTCTCCGGAGGAGGCGCTGCCGAAAAGGGGCGATCCGTATGGACGAATCGAGCGGAAACGGGCGCGTTGACCTGCGCTGGCTGACGAAGGACAAGCCTTGCGAAGACGGCGTCGCGCCTGCCGATTACGACGCCATCGATCTGGTCGTGAACGGCAGCCGTATCTATGGTCAGGTGATGTGGCCTGACGGCAGCTTCAAAGCACCGCGTCCCGGCGTGATCCTGCTGCACGGCTTTCCCGGCACAGGACGCAGCGACGATCTGGCGCAGGCTTTGCGCCGCACCGGCTGTGTCGTCATCGTGCCGCACCATCGCGGCGCCTGGGGCAGTCAGGGCATGTACACGTTCACTCACTGCGTTGAAGATGCCGTGGCCCTGGCGAACGAAGCGCGCCGCGGTGAAACAGGGCGAAGGCACAGCATCGATCCCGAAGCGGTATTCCTGGCCGGCCACAGCGTCGGCGGCTGGACGAGCCTGAACGCGGCGCGGCAGCTGGCATGGCTGCGCGGGCTCATTT
>Ga0129314_1001213_pt1 | contig 19212 bp, 19 predicted proteins | sample O1111metagenome_FD_94431 | JGI IMG/M metagenome (GOLD analysis project Ga0129314, IMG submission 94431) | Orangutan individual fecal microbial communities from fecal samples from Wisconsin, USA - O1111 metagenome | ecosystem: Host-associated > Mammals > Digestive system > Large intestine > Fecal... | reverse complement strand
CGGTCACAGTCATAAAACACTGCGGACCAGCTTTGGAGATGTAGCGGTATCGGTGCCTCGAGACCGAAAAGGCGAGTTTGAGCCTCAGGTGCTAAAGAAAAACCAAACCAGCATCAGCCAGGATATTGAGGAGAAGATCCTTTCCATGTATGCAAAAGGAATGACCACAGGTGATATTGAAGCGCATATTCAGGATATCTACGGCGTAGAAGTCTCAGATACAACTGTAAGCCGCATTAGCCTGCGCATTCTGGATGTACCGGAGCTGCCTTATGAGATGCGCTCCTGTGATACGAAAGCCGGATACAAGCATCATTGCTCAAAAGCCTATTTGAATTTCTTGCAGGATGCGGTTATGCAAATGTGCCGGGAGCATGGACTGAACCAGGTCGATCTCAAGCATTCCAATGCCAGAGTGACAGATGCGGAGTACCACGCGAAGCAGCGTGGCCAGAAGCAGCTGGATCACGCCAATGAGGAACGAGCAGCCAAGGGACTGCCGCCATCGCAGACCAAGTTTGAAACAGAGAAAGAGAAAATCCGTCTGGCTATCCTCGACACCATCATGTGCAGAGCCGATGTGGAAGAATTCAAGAAGAAACTGCTTGCTATGTATGGGATTCAGGTGAAGGAGAGCCGGGGCCGCTGGAGCTATCTCCCACCAGGAAGGAAGAAACCAATCACCGGCAGGAAGCTGGGCGACGCTTTTGAAAAGGCAGCTGTTGAGCAGGCCATTCTCGGCACAGCGCCGCTGACTTTTGTTCACAGTGAGCAAAAGTATAATCCGCCTATTCTTGCTGGAACAGAGGACATTGGCCGCGTGATCGACATTGAGCACAGCGCCAAAGCGCAGGAAAGCGAGGGCTACGCTTACTGGGCAAAACTCCACAATTTGCAGGAGCAATCCAAGACCTTCAACTATCTGACCGAAAACGGCTTGCTGGATTCTGCCAGGCTGGATCAGGACTTGGCAGATTTGTCTGCTGCCTATCAGCAGAGCAAGGCAGAACTGAAAGCAACGGAGAAGCGGCTGAAAGATGTCAATCATCAACTTCGGTTGCTGGGTCAATATTTTAAGACCAAGACAGTTTACCGGGAGTACATAAAAGGCGGAAGGCGGAAAGATTTTGCGGCAGCCCACCGGTCTGAATTGGAATTATACGATGCCGTGGCCAAAGAACTGCGGGAACTTTCTGGGGACCAGAAGCTACCCTCTGTGCAATCCTTGAAACAGGAAAAAGCGCAGCTGGCAGCGCGTAAGGAAGCGCAAAATGAGAGTTACTCTGTGCTGAGAACCCAATGGATGGAGCTGAGTAAGCTGGCACGAAACCGGGACAGCATCGCAGGGCAAGCAATGCAATCCGAACGGAACAGCAAGAAACGGACCATCTAAGCACATACTATAAAAACAGCCTGGAACCAGGAACATTTTTCCCAGTCCAGGCTGTCAGGTTTCTTCCAGCATAATATCAACCACACGCATAATGCGGTCATATTTTGCAGAATCCACAGTGGCCAGTTTGCTATCCAGTGTTATGTAGTCGCTTGTATTTCGATTGCCGGTCAGCAAGTAATCCGTGGAAACCTGCAACGCCTGACTGATCTTAATAATGTTCTCCGGCCGCAGGGCTTTTTTCCCAAGCTCTGCAGAGGAAATGGTCTGATACGAAACGTCGGCAAGCTCCGCCAACGCCTCCTGCGTCATCTTTTTTGATTTGCGAGCACTTGAAATGCGCTGCCCGATACCGGCAAGTAACTCGTTCATGGTGATTCCTCCTATAATTGATATTTTATCGATTATAGGAGAAATTTGTAACATCCCATGGGAGAATTGCTGTTGTCATGGGATAATAACAGAATATTTTTATTGAAGCGGAATTGGGCATTAATAACGGTCAATCAGCCCATGCAAGGAAAAACGCTTGCCTGTCATTCGAACACGTTCAATTCCACCGCTAAAATAATTACTGCTATTAATCATTTGAAAAAATTGTCTAGATCAGTCATACCGCCAGACCACTGTGGCAAGCCTTGATCTTGGATGTCTATCTATCTTATTCACGCCGGGCATTACTTTTTCACAACAGCTCTAAGTGTATCCAGACAGTATTTTAAATTGGAGTTGTGAGTTAAAAATGCAATTCCTGAATAAATTAGAATTCCTGCAATGATTTGCACTATTAGCAATGGAAACAGACTTAGGTGAATATTCCCTATTAAGTAAACAATGCAAGCCATCAAGATTGCAGATAAAAGATTGGGAAGTATGTCAAATACTTGCTCCTTCAACCCATACTTTAAAAGCTTACTATTCGTAAACGAATTAAGTAAGAATGCGATAAGGGAAGTAATTATTCCTAATGCAGCCAGCCACAATGGGGAAGGTGCCACAAGAATAACAACAAAAAGAAGAATAAAATTAATGGTTTTTTTGATTAGTGCTAGTTTAAGTACGATATCACTTCTTCCAATCGCGTTTATAGCTTGCAAATTACCAGTCTGCAAAAGCATGAACATATAATTGATACAAAAGATCTGCATATACGGAACTGCTTGCATCCATTTCTCTGTTAACATCCATAAAACAAGATTATTAGCTACTGATGCAAGACCTAGTAAAGAAGGAAAAATTAAAAAAGATGCAACACGAATATACTTTTGTGTAATCAGCTTAACTTCAGCAATATTATCTTGAGCTGCTGCAATTATTGGAAATAACACGGAAGCTAATGTTGAACTTAAGGTGGAATTTATCATTCCTGGATAACTGCTTCCTTTTTCATAATATGCCAAATCGACTGTGTTAAATTTTATGCCGACAACAAGGGGCCGAATTTTATCATACAGCATATCAAGGAGCGATGTTCCAAGCACTTTAATTCCATATGACCACAAATTTTTTATCCGTTCAACTGAAAAAGCAAATCGTGGTCTGAAACCAGATGATAGAAACAAAATAATTGTATCAATTAATGAATTAGTCATCTGCTGCGCGACAAGAGCCCACGGACCGTACCCGGTATATGCCATAGAGATACCAACAAAAGCAGAAACGATGGTTCCTACGATAGTGGCAAGGAAATATTTTTTAAATAGAAGATTTTTTGATATATAGGCACACTGGACTGTATTGAATGCACCAATGATTAAAGTAATTGAATATACCCTAATCACGGGAACCAACAAATTCTTACCATATAGCTTTGCTATATATGGCGCAAAAAAGAATAAGATCCAATATAAAATGAAAGAAAAGAAAAGGCTAGCAACTAAAACCGTAGAATAGTCCAATAAGTCTGTATTTTTCTTTTGCACAAGCGCCTTGGATAACCCGCTATCAATAAACACCGCACAAAATGCAGAAATAATTGAAATAACACTTACAACACTATAATCATCAGGCATCAGTAATCGTGCAAGAATTATCGAAACAATAAAGCTGACCATTTGGGCTCCAATTTGTTCAGCCAGTTTCCATGAGAAGTTACTGAATGCCTGTTTGCGATTTACGTTCATTTATTCTTTCCTCTTGACTGTTTTTTGAGCAATAAATTCTCGGCATTGCTGCGCAAAATGGTATACCGGATAAAGGGGATATGTGCGGATTCTTCGCTCACAAAAATCGGTAAAGTGATACCAAAGATAAGGGTCTTTTGCAATCGTATAATAGTACCGATGCTGCTGCATAAAGCAACTCAGATGCCTTTCAAGATCTGACTGATCTGCCGGGAACAGTTCTGGCTTCAGTCCTTCCAATCTTGATAAGTATTCTTCAGATATTGTCCCCTTATGATACAACGCATGATAAAGTAAGCTCCAGAAGTATTCATTTGTATTCATACAATAAAAACCACGAGGTTCTAAAACACGACTACGCAACATTTCGCGTTCCCAGTTCTTATCATAATAGCCATCGCCATCATATCTGATATCCAGTGGAACTTGTTGTGATGCGACCTGAAATTTATAATGTATTCCATCATCACGTGCAAGCCTGGGCTCTGCTTCAAGCAACTGAATGATCTTCTTGCGGTCTTTTTTATGGCACAGCAAGTCAATATCAGAATGATTATCCATGAGAAGAGAATTGTAAAAATCCTCATAATTGCGAATGACAAGGTACGGAAAGCTATCATTTAACGCAGCAAAGACTTGTTCTGCACTTTCCCAATTTTTCTTATTCATCCTTTTTTTATACATCAATTTGGCCGCCCCCAGATATTTTATGAGACAGATTTCGGAGTAAATTGATTATCTTCCTATAGATGGCGCGGATCCAAGGATGCCAATCTGTGACATCATATTTATTGTCTTTGAAATGGAATCTCATTACAGGGACAGTATGCTCTGGTCCATATAGATACAACAAGCAAGATGCCCGATGCTGTCCGTCCAGCAGTACATTCTGTTCATTTCGTAAGATGATGTATTCGTTGTGATAGGGATATCCGCATTGTTTAATACTATCCAGGATTCCTTTTAACCTCTCCATATTTGATTGACCAATTAGATTAACCTGTGTTGTATAATTGTTGAGATCATCAGCATTTCCAGTCAATGCTTTATAATCCCTACTTTGATTGAGATGGCGGTAGACAGGTAGCTTGTTATTTTTTAAAATAATGAGCTCGCTCAGCTTGACTTTGTCAATTGTGACGCTCTCTAAATCCGCAAGGACTGCACTATAATAGTTCAAGAAAATGGGATCAAAGTCTCTGATATCAAAATTATGGGCTCCGATAATCTCATTTGCTGCATCTGCCATTTTATCGGCAATATCTAGAAATTCATCTATGGTTAAATCTATTCGAAGCATGCCAAAATGAAAATGAATAGATTCTGCCCAATTATCTTCAATTCGGACTTCCGTTCCGCCAATATATGTTGATGCCAGTAGTATTACTGCAGGATTACTCATTAGGATCAATCTCCTTGTAGTGCTCGAGCTGTTTTTTCGCTGCCATAAAACAGGTTGCAAGCTGCAGAAATTCTCTATCGCTCAGCCCAATACGTCCTTTGTCGCATTGAATGTGAATATCATATTTTCCGTTTCGGTAGTAGGCGGCATTCAACTCAATCCGAAATTGCGTGTTGCCAATCTTTATCTTTGAGAGATCTTTTATGTACTCACCCATGATTTTTCTCCTTTAATAGTCCCGAAAAGTTCTATAATCCCTAATAATATTTTGGTAATCACATTCTTCCAAATGACGAATTAATTCTGGTGTAAATCGAAAGAAAATACCTTCAAGTTTTCCAATAAGTGATTTGCTTTTCAAGTCCACCCCAGATTTTGCTATCCAACGAATGCTTTTGTGGTCGAAACATTTTTGATCAAACACACACGTCGTTAGGGTATGAATCAAATAATCTTCGATACATACGTTCCAACAACGATTATGCTCGTCCCAAATCCGGTTTTCCCAAATTGACTGTTGAACTTTTTTGTCTAACGGAAGTTTGCACTTCGATAAGTTTGACATGCTTACACACGACATTTGACAAGAAGAGTGTATTTTGCTACCATTAGGGGCTTCCCAGAAGATATCCGGTTCCAAACGATAAATAAAAGCATATTCGTCTGTGCTAGTGCCAATCCTTTTGTATTGGTTCTGTTTCATTATTTCAATAAACCTTCTATTGCTATCTGAATGTACAAACAGATCAATCATTTGTGCATCCTCGTCTAATTCCAGAACACAGTATCGAATATCATTTTGGTTGAGCAATTGAAAAAAAGGATCTGAAAACACAATATCACTCATTGGCTTTGGCCTCCTTCAAACACATATGGTAAATCCAGCTCAGTTTTCTCCTGATTGACTGAAATAACGAAGAAATGGAAAGATACATACAAAGCATCCGCAGAGCCAAAGTGTGTTTTCCTTTTTGAATAAATGGGCGAATAATCAATATGCCTCTGTTTGATTTGGCGCTGCAGATCACTTTAGCAAAGTAATCATCATGGAGGATTTCCATCAAAAGATGCTTTTGGTTCGCGGACGGCTCATATGCATAGATTTCTCGAATACAGCGTTCAAATTGGGTGACCTTCTGACGTACAGCATACGGGCAAAACATTTCGTATTTCTCACCCATCAAGTTATCCATGGTTCTGTATGCCTCAATAACATATCTAAATGTGTTTGGGTCATAGCGTCCCCCGAGTCCGCCGCCTTCATGCCCAAAATAATTATATAGTGCGTCATTTGTTACAACCATTTGTTGCACCCTGTTATAGATTTCCATCGCAAAGAGCCAGTCTTCCCACCGTTTAATATTCGGATTAAACATTATAGAATATGATGAAATCAGTTTTCGCTTTATAATCCGAAGTACATTAAATATATTATAGTACACTTGATCGTCAGGCTTTATCTGCAACATTACAGGTAAAAAAGTATCTTCAATAAAGCTACGGTCATAAAGCCCAGCAGCCAAGGGGCAGCCTTGAATATTCCGTATTCCACTTGGCCCAATATAGTTCAAGCGGAACTCTACAATATCGGGATCATGATACTCTTGAATTAAGGCGTTTATTCTTTCAAGGCAATTGGGTTCAATAGTATCATCAGAATCAACAAACTGAACATACTCTCCAATCGCATTCATAAGCCCCATATTTCTTGCGGAGCTTGCTCCCTTATTATCCTGGTGAAACACATGTATCCGCCCATCGTGCTCTTTCCATTGTTTGCAGATTTGCAAACTTGCATCTGTCGAGCCATCATCAATGAGCAACACCTCATAATCTGAAAAACATTGAGAGTGAATACTTTCTAGGCATTTATTGATCGACTCGGCCGAATTGAATATTGGAATAATTATGGAAAACCTGGGCATAAATAACTCCTTTACCTTCTTGGGTTATATACGTCTATTGATGCGGCTAAGTCTTATTAGAAAATAGGCAAACAAATCAAATTTACTTAAATACGGCAGGAGGATGCATTTTTGCTTCCAAGAGCGGCCTTTTAGGGTATTAATCCTTGGAAGGGTCAAAGAGCGTATTTTCCTAAAGGATACAAATATTTCATGGTTTGGAGCATGAAACAGAGTGAAAAAAACATAATCGTAAATTCTATTGATGACAAGGGCTTCATTCTCTTGGTTCAAAGAATTTTGACTTTTGAGCATTTTAAACAACTTTAGCTGAATCTTGAGTTGTGTATAATAATCTATTTCCCAATCAGGCGATTGCATAGATGAATTTTCCGCATCTTGTCGATAGAAATAATATGGTTTTCTATCAAAATAGATGGTTTTCGTTCTCGGGTATACGGAAAGGTAGAAATCCAAATCTTCAGCTAAGCGGATCTTTTCATCAAACCATTTTCCTTGTATTAGTTCATGGCGAACCATCTTTCCCCAGCAATATCCGTATATACCGCTACTATATTGATTTCTCGCAAACTCTGAAAACAAACGATTCGAATCAATCAGGCCGTCATAAGGCGCAATAATGTACTCTCTTCGACTACTATTGTCCCATATTTTTGCACTGGAGCTAATTACCATATCTGCATTGCTTTGCTCTATCCTACAATATAAATTTTCGAGATAGTCTGGATGAATTTCGTCATCCGCATCAATAAACGTTATATATTTTCCAGTAGCATACTGTAGACCTACGTTGCGTGCATGAGATACACCGCTGTTTGGAATATGAATCACCATAAACCGCTGATCTTGCTCCGAAAATTTGTCACAAATTTGACCAGAGCCATCGGTTGAGCCATCATCAATCAAAATACACTGAAAAGCCTGAAAGCTTTGTTCCTGAATCTGATGCAGGATGGTCTGCAGATATAGGACTTTATTGTAGACAGGGATAATGATACTTACTTCCATTTCATCACCATTGCTCATATCTCTATAAATATAAAGAATTATTTACTATTTTAATGATGCGTTCTCCAAATCAGGAGTAAACCAGTCTGCAAAAACTTCTTTTGATAGATTAACGAAGTGATTTTCAGTTTCCAGGTAATGTTCAACTGACCAATTCTTATCGGCATCAACGCATTCCGGACTTCCGGATGATCCAGTACATCCTTGGCCTCTCGGAAAAATTGCTTTATTGGCAACTTTTTCGCCAGCCGTTGGTTCATTGCCATGTAGACGAAGAACAGCATACAGCGTTGAATCTGAGGAATGAAGTTAAAATCTGCTTTTTCCCTGAAACTCTTCTCGATTCGCCGGTATAGCTCCAAGAGCAACGGCCATTTATCCTTGAATACCGTATGCGTCACTGAAGCAGAGTTCTGCCGGTAATGGTAAGGTGTGTAGCCTTTGAGATAGGTCATACTTTGGGCGTAGTAGCCAACCTCTGAGCCAAACAGGAGGTCTTCCGAGAAACGCATTCCTTCCGGAAAAGAGAGGCAATTTTTTAATATTACCTCACGGCGGATCAAGAGAAGACAATTCGAGATTGTAACAGGGTATTCCATTGTATCCGGCATCAAAAGCTGCGGGAAATACTGGGCTACCATTGCGTCCCGGTTATAATAGCCGCCTGGCAATTCATGGGAATATATACAGCTGCCTGCTGCAGATTCTTTCAAGCAATCACAAATCACCAAATCGCAGTTGTGTTCTTTCGCAGCGTTGACCATAGTTTCATACATATCCTGGTCGATCCAGTCATCGCTGTCAACAAACGCAATGTACTCCCCGGTTGCTGCTTTCAAACCGCAGTTTCTTGCTGCCGCGGCTCCGGCGTTTGCCTGATGGATGCAGATAACGCGGTTATCCAGGGCAGCATATCCGTCACAGATTACCGGACTTTCATCTGTGGAACCGTCATCCACGAGGATAATTTCAAGATCGCAAAAAGACTGGGCCAAGATACTGTCTATACAAGGGCGTAAAAATTCCGCCCCATTATATACAGGAACAATGATGCTGATTTTTGGCACACAATCACCCCATCATCAGGTACAGTTTATCAATCTCCTGCCGGTTGGAATAATCCCTGCCTTGGCAGGCTCGTGAAAGTCGCGTCATCCGCTCTGGGTTAGATAACAAAGCCGCAATTTCTTCTGCGCAACTCTCGTTATCCATCGGCACAATCACGCCGTCCACACCATCTTCAAGCTGGCTCGAAGATGTGGCATAACGGGTGATAACCACGGGCTTACCCAACATTTGCGCTTCCCGGACGGTAACGCACTTTCCCTCATAGCGGCTGGGCTGAACATAGAGATCGCAGGCTTTGATATAGGGGTAAGGATTTTCCTTCTTCCCCAGAATGATTACATTTTGCTCCATACCTGATTCAGCAATTTTTTGCCGGATCAGCGATTCGTCTCCACCATAGCCGATGAGATACCATTTCACATTTAGTCCCTTGTCCAGCAGAGATTTGCAAATGCCTGGAACGTTGTCAAAGTTTTTGGCATTTGAAAACCTTCCGATTGACAGCAAAATATAACCATCATCCAAGTGTGGCATATCATTTACGGAAACCTCAGCCTGCTGGAGCAGCATCCTCTCTCCCAAAACATTCTCAATTACTTGCATCTTGTCAAGAAGTGCAGGATAGAACGGAGCCATTTTCTGGCGGCAGGCATCTGAGACAAATACAACATGGTCCACTGCCTCATAGGTTTTGAGATCCATTTCCTTATTTGGATAGAGGGTGTCATAGTCTGTATGGCACCAGGTAACTTTGTTCTGTGCCTTAACCTTATGAATCAAAGGATCCGCAACACCAAGGAACATAACGCCCAAATCATATTCCCCTGGGATCTCCGGCAGGAATGGCAGCAGATACCGGGCCGTATACTGCATGGACATCCACACGCCCTTTTTTTCCCCCGAAATAAGACAATGCAGTTTTAGAGCAACCTTTGAGAGCAGACGGGCCAGACCAAACATCCACCTGCGGCTGAACAGCAATGACCGGATGGGGACATCGAATGTTCCATATTCCTTCATAGAGGGAAGTAAGTGTACCTGCTCAGGAATATAAGAAAGGAACTCTCCCTCGTGCCGGTACAGGAACAGGGAAACATCATATTTTTCGTAGTCAATTACCTCAAATAACCCCAGAAGGCTTCGTTCTGCTCCCCCAATAAACATGGAAGGCATAATGAACAGGATTTTTTTCTTCACGGCTTTTCCTCATCCTGAATGGGTCGAATATCTAGTGTGCGGGACTGTGTGACCAGCGAACCGGCCGGAATCGCGCCCTTGACAACACAGCCTGCGCCGATCACGCAATTGTCTCCAATCTTTGTTCCTCTCAGAATGATTACATTTGCCCCAAGCCAGCAGTGATTGCCGATAGTGATAGGGGTTGTTTCGTGCTCTTGAGATACACCATCGCGGGCAGAAAATTTATGGTCATTATCAAATACTTTCACATTCGGGCCAAAGCGGCAGCTATCCCCGATGGACACAGCCTCCAGGCAGCTGATCATGGTCCCTTCGTTGAAGTATGTCCGTTCACCAATTGTCAGGTGGGCGTTCTGCCCTGTGATGATCACAAGCCTGCCATCGCTGACAAGATGCCCGCCAAACCAGACCTGGCTTGTTTTCGCAAACGCCAATCTGGTGTTTTTTCCGAGCAGTTCTACGGAATCAAAAGTAAAGTCACGGCAACAAAACAGTCTCCGCAGTCCCAAGCGTATCCGATTGTAGGCGACCAAAAGGTATGGCTTCATTTTATCAGTTCCCCTTATGCTTTCGGAAAAAGTCCTTGCCAAACAGCCGGTGAAGCGGTTTTGTCAGCTTGCTGCGCAAAACAGTACCCTTGCTCATCCAGCTTTTGGAGTACCAATGAATAGAAAAAGTGTTTTTTGTCTTGTTAAGCTTTCCAGTCGGATCGTCATAGGGGTTAAAATAGACAGCGGGGTAGACAACAGCAATTCCCAGATCTTGTTTTTCCCCATTCAGGCAAAGACCAAGCTTTTGCAGAGCATTGGTATTCAAAATGGGGCAGCCGATGATACCTTGCTCTCCCGAAAGCAGCGGATCATATTCTGCCAGCATAGCCTGCACCGCCGGATTGCCTGGCTCAGCGCCAAATCCGACGCCTGTGTTGATGTGTTCTGCGTCCTCAAAGCCGAAAAAGGAAGGATGGGTCAGCAATTGATCCAAGGGCCGGAGCAATTCCACATCTGTGTCAAAATAGATTCCTCCGTGCTCCGCCACGACCACCAGCCGCACATAATCAGTTAGAAAAGCAAACTTTTTCTGCTCATAGCACATCCGGGTATAGCCGTTCATATTTACATTGAAATTGTCCTCGTTCCACTCGATGATTTCATAATCCGGGCAGAACTTCTTCCAACTGGCTATGCATTTTTGGGCTAATTTGGGCTTTTCTCCGCGGCCAAACCAGCAGTAGTGGATAGTTTTTGGAATCATTAATACCTCCAAACGGTTCAAAGGGCTCCCTTAATCTTTAACTGTATTGGGTACTTGATCTGCTCGGCAATCGCAGAGACGCCTCTAACACGGATTGCCTTTTTAACAAGCGTTGAGGCTCCGCCAATTATATAGTACTTCAGCGCATAACGCAGAGGGTGATTATCCAAAGCTATTAGGACAGAATTAACTCGTTCGCCCCCGTGTTTCCTCGCAATCTCAGCATATTCTTCGTGACTTAACAACCATTGTTTCAGCTCAGATACTGTACCAAAATGACGAAAATGCTCCTCTATCATATCCACCAGATACCAACTGACAAAGCCCTCTCCATCAATGTCAGTAGCGAGATAGGCTGCAAACATTGGCTCAAAGTATGTGATTCCAAAGTTTCTTGTGTTTACGGCAGAAAGCGGATTGTTCCTATAATAATAAATAATTTTATCAAGTAAAGCAACTGAATCAGCTAGGGAAACGCACTTTCTAAGGAATAGAACATCCTCTGAATATCTGAGTCTCTCTGAAAAACGGATCGTATGTACTTCCAAGAGCTGACAGGCATACAGAGCCGCACCAAAATGTTGATTAAGGCAACGGCGAGTCAAATCTACTCCGCCCGCATACATGCCATCTTCCAAGGGAGCCGGCTCACAGCATCTCGTAAATGTTGAATTACATCTCAGAGATTTAAACCGAATGATATGCGCGAGCGGAAATTCTGGCACTGAAGTATTTGTAAAAAAGTCGTCTGCCCATGCATCATCTGCATCTAAAAAAGCAATATAGCGCCCATCCAAACGATCCTGATATTTCTGCAAAATATGGTCAATACCGGTATTTCTTGCGGAAGATACACCTTTGTTTTCTTGATGGATTACAGTGATTCTACTGTGATCCTGTGCCAATTTGTCACAGAGGGCGGAAGAACCATCTTTGGATCCATCGTCAATAAGTACGATTTCTATGTGTTCATATTCCTGCTTCAGGACTGATTCTACAGCTTCTTCTAAATATGCTTTGCAGTTATATACTGGAATAATTACATATATATTTAACTCGGCCACAGATTTTCCCCTCCAGTTTTCTAACCAAACAGATTTACATATTTGCTTTCCTTTTTATGATGCTTGATAGTAGGATCCCTGCCGGAGCACATAAAACTGTCAGAAGTTTCCGGGGAGATTCCATCACGAAGCGTCTGTTACCTGCCAGCATACTGCTGGAGCAATAATGAATACAGTCCACAAGTAATCGTTTTTTAGATTCCGGATACTGCATACAAACTTTTCGCCAGAACGCAAAGCCCATCGGATTTCTCAGGTACTGCTTCCACATAGTACCGCTGGAACCGTCCGGCTGATATTCCACATTGCAGAGCACTTCATCCAAAACTGCCAGTTTATAATCCTGATCGATCAGGCGGTATTTATATGCAAGGGCAACATACTTTTCGCCATCAAAAACAGGATAGGGTGGATATTGCTTGATGACATCTGTTCGATACACCAGCTTCTTATCGCCACTGCCGCCTGCGGCATAGTAGCCTGTCAGAGTTGTTTCTGTCAGTCCATCAGGGAAGCCTTTCCCAATAAGCTTCCCGTCCAGATCGGCATCCAAACCGATAATACCGGCGTATCCCAGATCCTTTACAGAGCACCACTTGTCCAGGATCTTTTTTACCGCGCCGTCAGCAAGACAATCATCCGAGTCGATGCAGACATTCAGCTCAGTATCGATCACTTCATAGGCCGCATTGTGAGCAGTATGCATTCCGCCGTTTTCCTGATAGAGATAGCGGATCTCAAAACCGTTTTCTTGCTTCTGCCAGCTTCGGACAAGGTCTGCAGTATTATCAGAAGACCCATCATCTACAACCAACCAGACAAAGTCTTTACAGTCCTGCCGGCAAAGGGATTCATAAGTACGGGGAAGCGTATGTGCCCGATTATATGCAGGTGTGAAAACGGTCAATAGTGCCATATCATTCATTATCCTTCCATTGCTTCAAATAGAAGTTCTGCAGCCATTTTACATTTTGGACAATATCAAAGCCAGCAGCCACAATCTCATTATAGGTGTCTTTACGCTCCGGATTTCGGGCCGCTAAGATTTGCTCCGCCCATTTATCAGTCGGCGCTTGAAGCGGTATTTGCGTTACCAAGTCAGTTATTTTACAGTCCAATGGTACTTTATCAGAAATAAAGCAGGGCAAACCGGCAGCCTGTGCCTCAATCATCGTGACGGGGAGTCCCTCATACAGAGATGGGAATACAAAGACATCCATTGCCTGCATAAGATCAGGAATATCACTGCGAATGCCGGTAAAAATTACGCTTCTATCTAAGCCTAAACGTTGCGCTTGAACTTCTATTTCGTTATGTAAGCTGCCATCCCCAATAAGAAGCAAAAGAGTGTCAGGTTTCTTTTTTTGTATCTCAGCAAAGATGTTCAACAAAAACTTGTGATTTTTTTGCGGAGCAAATCTTCCAACATGCCCGACTAAAAAACAATCAGATGGGATTCCAAGCGCCTTGCGGACATGAATAGCTCGCTCTGGATTATGTTGATACATTCGGGTATCGATTGCATTATTCAGAACTTGAAATGGTGCGCCACGAAACATCCATGCACCGGCCTCCTGCCCACAGGCGAACAAGTGGGTTGCATACTGCGTAATTTGCCGCCTATAGTACAGTTTGACGGGATATTTAAAATTCCTGTCCTGATTTATATTATGACTGTGGGCAATCCGGACTGGTACATTATGATGAGCGGCAGCTTTCAAAATAATGGAACTCAGGCAATCCTGATGCACATGTACAATATGGTATTCAGGGTGGCCTTCAAAAAAATTGTTTAGAGCGCCGCAATAATTTCTGCTCCAAGGCACAAGGCGGGGGAGCCGATAAATCGTCCCACCCAATGCTTCAATCTCATCATCATAGTCAGCTCGCTCAAAACGATGTACAAGAAAATCGAACTGAACCTTACTGCGATCAACATGCCGGTAATAATTCATAATCATCGTTTCAAGACCGCCGCGCCCCATATAGGTGACAACTTGAAGGACACGGATTGGTTGATTGTCCATATAAATAGCCTCCCCCAGCGTCAACATCCAGTAAGCTTTACCGGAACAAGCCAACAAAAAATTGCCAAAGTGTTATTGCGGAGTATTCAGTATCAAAGGATTTTGAAACGGCAAACTCATAATAAAAATATATAAAATATAGTACTGTGGCTGAGCCGGTTACAATTTGTGCAGATTGCTTGGTAAACAACTTTTTTATCATCCAAGGCAAGGCGAGGGCAGCAAAAATTTCAAAATAAGCTGCCATTCGAGCATACAGATTCGCTCCTTCAACAAGGCCAATTGTAAGAATAAAAGCGCTTACACAACTGAGATTTACGAACAAATTTTCCAATTGAGTGGAATCTCTAAACAAACGCTTTTTGAATATTAGCGCAATTATGGGTGGAATCCAATAGACTATAACGCGTAATATATTAATCGCATGACCATCAAAAACCTCGATATCAGCAACAAAGGCACCTATTGATTCGGCAAAACTCATAAATGCACCCAGTGTAGAATCATAGGTAGCCATTGCAAAAAGCGCCGCGCCTAAAAGGATCCACATGCGTTTGCCCCACGGTTTCCCGCAAAGAAAAGGAACAATTAAGAACATGAATGCATGAGTATGGAACGTCATTGCGATAATGACACACAAATAAAAGCGTCCATATTTCCTGTTTTCCAAATACGGAATGCTCATGAGCAGGAAAAACATGGCAAAGCACTGTTTGAGAGCAGCCATGTACATTATGTAAGTGCCGAGAGAAAAGAAAATAAGTAAGCTGAAAGCTGGATTAACGGAATATCGCTTAAATAATTTGACCACAGCATAACTGCTCAGGCAAGCGGGAAAAAAGAAATAGATATGATAGTTATCCGTTAATTCATGCATCATCGCCTCATAGATGTAAGAAAGACGATTGCCCCCTATACCAATGCCTTTTTCCGCAATATATTCACTGACTGATGGCGCATCGCGAAACATTGTAATGTAATTATATGTGTCGTTATATCCGGTTCTCAAAAATGAGAAGCACGTGAGCCAGAGGACTGTCGCAATCATGAACACATCCGCCCGGCGCAGCATGAAATGACGCTTTCCGGTCTGTGGACCGTCGAGCTGAGTTTCAACAGGGTAGTATGTCTGGGACAGGTACATCAGGAATACGCAGCCCCAATATAGTAAAACGAGTTGCCTCATAGTAGTTCCTCACTTTGTGATCTGGGTTCTTAAAAATGGTCACAATCCGCCTTATAACCTATTTATTATACCATGTTTCTGGAAAAAGTAAATTGGCATTTGCGAATAAAAACGCGCTGACGTCACTTATTTCGAAATCTTTTCTACATCGAATATGATCGTTTTGCTAATAATTTTGCGAATAGCAGAACCCGATGGGGCCAAATCAGGTCCCATCGGGTTTTACAGCATTTGGATGACGCAAGCCAAGTAAACCGGCTTATTCAAGCGTAGTATGGTCACGCCCCGTTTCTCGTTGTGGTAAAGGAGGCAGTTTCTTCTGTTCTTCAACCGCATCCTTTTTCTGTTTGAGTTTTTCCAGTACAGACGGCTTCTGATTGGGTTGCTTTTCAGGCTGGGATTTTGTATCATCTCCGGGAGTCAGTTTACTCTGGGTGTCCATCCGGCCATCAATCTGGTTGTAGTTTTCTTCGGAATAACCCTCTGCCGCAGCAAGATAGTTCTCAAGATCTGCGTGCAGCCCCTGCTCCTGGGCGATCATCGCCACAATCTCAGGAGTGAAGCCTTCCCAGAGATCTTCGGCAACCAGCTTGCCGGTTGCATCCACAATGATGCTTGCCGCTTCATCGCCGTATTCGTCATGCTCCATCAGATAGAAGTCTTTGCCGCCGATCTGCTTAGTATCAATGCTGTGCCAGGTGCCAAAGTGCCCATCCACGGTCAAATCATCGGTATCCATTGTAACAGCCAGGCCGGGCTGGAAGAACTGGGGGACTTCCACAAAGCCAATAGAATCGCAGAAGTATGCCCGGTCATTACCGTTTTCATGGAGTACCACCACATCGCTGACGGACATAGAACGACTGCGGTAATCTGCCGGGAACTCCAGGTTGAACTTCATAAACAGGCTTTCCAACACCTCACCTGTGGCATCTTTGCTCTCCACTGAACCGGAATACACCCGGTCATAGTGGCTTTGATCCACCTTCAGCTTAAGCTTTTCCAAAAGGCTCAAGGAAGAAAACAGATAGTCAAGATGTTCTTCTCCCTTCTTGACCTGATAAAGCTCATAGTCAATTTTACTCATTAAATGTATCCTCCGTTTCCACGTCATCCCACGCCGGTGCCAGCGGCAGAACTGCAAATTCAGCATCCGAGGTGTGCTGCAGCTTCTCAATAGTCTGGTCAATCAGTTTCAGCATCTCCGGATCGTACACATACTCGGTAGCTTCCTCCAGATTGTCGATCAACGCACTACGGGATGTGCAGTCATAGATGCACATCAAATTGATTTCTTCCATGGAATAGTTCATGTTTGTGTCTCCTTTCAGCTCAATTGGGGCGTTTCTTTGGCATTTTCCTTGGCAGCAGAGGTACCAGCTGCAATGGCTGCCTGATTGCGCTTCAACTTTCCCAGCACGGATTCTTTCCGCTTTGGCCGCTGTGCCGGTTTCTCTTGTTGGCGTTCGATCACAAGCAAATCCCGCATTGCCACATTTACCGTCACCGGATGGCAATTGACGTGATAATCCAATCGCCGGTCGTGCAGCGGCTCCGTATTTTTGCCGGGGATGACCACCTTCGCGGCAGCCTCTTTCATATCCTGCGAATAGCGGCCATCATAGGGTGAAAGCTGAATGGTGCTGGCAATGACGATTTTGCATCGTTCGATACCATAGCGGTCAACCATCTGCTGCAAAAACTGCGGCACTTGGCGTTCCTCATACGCTCGCTCATACTCCTTCTGAAACTGCTCGGCACAAGCCTGGGTTGCCTTGTGGCTGCTGCGCCATTGCTCCAGCTCTCCGTCCGCCCTGGCCTGCTTTAAGTCCTTGTAGTAAACAGGACAGTCCAGATCAACCTTGGGTACTTCCTTCTGAACAGGCTGGGGCGGGGCAGCATCATTCATACGGTCTTCCTGTTGTGACAGTTGGGGCGCAAAATGGGAGAATCTCTTGATGAGGGCTTGCGCCTCTGCGCTGAATGAACTATTTTCACCGGCCACACTGGAAAGCCACTCTGTCAGGTAATCGGCCTGATGATTCTGGATGCTGGTGAAAATGTCTTGATAGCCAACGGCGCTGTTAGGGTCATAGTCCGTCATGAACACCGCAAGATCGGACGCCAACCGTTCTGGTGTGTCCTCTGTTTGAAAATAGGGGTTTTCCCACACAGGGAAGGCTACCATTTCTTTGATCTGCTGCTGATTTGCACTTGGTTTCATGGAATCCAGCTGCCCTTCGCCGTACAGTTGGTCAAATCCTGCCAGGTAGCTGTCAATCTGGGGAACACCACTCTGCTCCAGCTTGTATTTGAAATGGTCAAAGGTGAATGCCTTGATTTCCTCTGCAGTCATGGTTTGATTGACTAACACCTTGTCAAACCCAACTTTGGAACCGAGCTGCGAAAGAATTTCCAGCGCATCCGGGTCTGATTTCACTGCCTCCATTCGGGTAAAATCATCTGACAGCACATTCTTCCCGGCGCGGACGTGGAGCAAGTCCACCGCACTGGGCGGGTTTTCCCGTTGGATGCCAAAAGCCAGACGGGCGCAGGGCAATCCGGCATCGTCGGTTACACTGGTCTCTGCGTTGTAACGTTCCGTTCTGAGCCCACGGAACCGGGCTGCGGCCTCCTCAAAGGTGTCAAAATATTCGATTTCCGTCCGCTCTTTTCCCGGGTCAGGTCTTGCCCAGGTCAGCAGATCCGGGACAATGTAACAGCGCCATGCAGGTTTCACCGCAGTTTCCTCCAGCGTGTCCTGTGCAAAGGTCTGTTCCTTCTGCAGCGATGCCAGATTCTCCTGAATCTCGTCGATCAGGGAAGATGCCGCATCCCGGATGGTTTGCAGAGAAGCTTTCAACTCCGGCAATTCCCGGCTTGCTGACCAGGTGGCCACATATACCGCAACACCCGCCTTGAAGAAAAACTTGAAGAACAGGAAGGTGTCGATGTCGTGCATGTTGTTCTTATCGGTTATTGCAGTAATCAGCTCATAGCAGAGAACGAAGGTGATGATGATCCCCGCGATGGGGACCATCACATTTTCAGAGAGTGTGCGCACCATATTGAAGATACCGCCGTTCCATTGCTGGGGCGTTTGGCCAACTTCGGTGGCAATCGTTCCGACCTTTGTATTGACATCATCGAAAAGCGTGGTCAGGTTGCTCGTAATCATGCTGATGAGTAGATCTCGAATCCACTCCTCAATGGCGTCAATGATTCCGAACATCCACCGGCCTCACTTTCTCTTAGAACAGGTTGGCAAGCAGAGGAATCAGCTGGGTGCCGATCAGGGCAACACCGCCGCCAGCCATCAGCTGCTTGATTCCCTGGCTTTTTGCTGATGTGCGATAAAGAAGTAATAGAAGTGTAAAAAATTTTGCCGTTCCTATCCGGCACTTGGCCATTGTGTCGGATAGGTCGGGCGTTAGGCTTCGGGCAAGTCAATTTTGCCGACAAAGCTGTAATAAATCTCAATGTCCTGCCTGCGGGTGCCGTTCTCGTCATAGCTGCACTCATGCACGACGATTTTCTCAATCATTTCCCGCAAGAGGGTGGG
>Ga0129314_1001212_pt1 | contig 19286 bp, 20 predicted proteins | sample O1111metagenome_FD_94431 | JGI IMG/M metagenome (GOLD analysis project Ga0129314, IMG submission 94431) | Orangutan individual fecal microbial communities from fecal samples from Wisconsin, USA - O1111 metagenome | ecosystem: Host-associated > Mammals > Digestive system > Large intestine > Fecal... | reverse complement strand
CGGCGCAATCCCACGAAAGCAGGAGTTTCGATGGACATACAAATTCTCGAACTGCTCGACGGCGCGCGGCAGGCCAGAGGGCTGACTGTCGTCATCGACGTTTTTCGCGCTTTTTCTCTGCAAGCCTGGCTGTTCGCGCGCGGCGCGGATGCGATCATCGCCGTCGGCGACGAGGCGGAAGCCCGGCGGCTGAAAAGCGAGTTTCCCGCCGGTGTGCTGATCGGCGAGCGCGGCGGCCGGATCCTGCCGGGGTTCGATTTCGGCAATTCCCCGTCGCAGACGCGCGGCGCGGATTTCCGCGGAAAAACCGTGATCCACACCACCAGCGCCGGCACGCAGGGGCTGGCTGCCGCCTCCAGCGCGGCGGAGATCGTGACCGGCAGCCTCGTCAACGCCGCGGCCATCGCGCGTTACATCCGCAGCCGCGCGCCCGAACGGGTATCGCTGGTGGCTATGGGGCTGGCCGGCTCGTCGGGCACGCCGGAAGACCGCCTGTGCGCGCGCTACGTCAAGGCGCTGCTCGAAAGCAGGACGCTGGACATGGAACAAGAGCTGAACGCCGTGAAAAACGACGCGGAAGGACAAAAGTTCTTCGACCCCGCCCGGCAGGACGTGTTCCCCGAAGACGACTTCTGGATGTGCACCGACGTAAACCGCTTCGACTTCGTGATCCGCGCCGAACGCCTCGGCAGCGGCCTGTTCCGCATGAGCGCGCTCGCGTGCTGAAGCCCTGCGGGACAAACCGCTGTCCCGCGTGAAACAAAGACGGCCGGAGTCCTACGAGCGAGCGTTCATCGGACTCCGGCCGTCTTCACTTTTTCGATTTTTCGCTTTTACCTAGTAGTTCTCGGCGTGAATCTCGAAGTAGCTCTGCGGATGGGCGCAGGCAGGGCATACGGCGGGCGCACTGACGCCGACGACGATGTGGCCGCAGTTGCGGCACTCCCAGATCTTCACTTCGCCCTTCTGGAAAACTTCGCCGCTTTCCACATTCTTGAGCAGGGCGCGGTAGCGCTCCTCGTGATGCTTCTCGATCGCGGCGACGAGGCGGAATTTCGCCGCCAGCGCCGGGAATCCTTCCTCCTCGGCGGTCTTGGCAAAGCCGTCGTACATGTCGGTCCACTCGTAGTTCTCGCCCTCAGCGGCCGCGGCCAGATTGGCCTTGGTGTCGCCGATGCCGTCCAGTTCCTTGAACCACATTTTGGCGTGCTCTTTCTCGTTGTCGGCCGTCTTCTGGAACAGCGCCGAGATCTGCTCGTAGCCTTCCTTCCTGGCGACCGAGGCGAAGTAGGTGTACTTGTTGCGCGCCTGCGATTCGCCGGCGAAAGCCGTCTGCAGGTTCTTGAGAGTCTGAGTGCCTTCATACTTGTTCTGTGCCATTTTCGAATATCCCCCTGATTTCTCGAAATATCTCTCCGTTCCGCCCCCCCGGACGGATCGGAGCCCCCAAAGGCCTCCGGCAGAGCCGCACAGCCTCCTTCCACCACGCAAAACTTCTATCGGTCCGCGCCGCCGTTTTTTCGGCGGCACTCGGGACAGACGTAAAAAACCTGCAGGTCGTAGGACACGATATTTTCCCCCAGCTGCCGTTCCAGGCCCTTCGTCAGGTCGTCGAAGGTCATGTCCGACAGTCTGCCGCATTTTTGACAGACCAGATGATCGTGCCTCTGCACCCGATCGTAGCGATCCGGCGAGCCTTCGACGCAAAGCCGGCGGACCAGTTTTTGCCCGCAAAGAGCTTTGAGATTGTTGTACACCGTTGCCAGCACCACTTTCGGCTGCGCCTTTTTCAGCTCAAAGAAGATCTGTTCCGCTGTCAAATGGCTGCGAGATGCGTTGACGATGTCCAGAATGCCCTGGGCATATTTTGTCATGTCCTCACCTCAGTTCTGGAATTATTCTAATTCTATTATTCCGTTTTGTCAAGCGCTTTTTTTCATCCGTCGCAAAAAAACGGCGGCGCAGCTTCGTCCGCCAATCAGGGACAAAGCCGCGCCGCCGGGGGAACGCTTGCGAAGGGATCAGGCGCGCGCCGCGAGGTACAGCTTATACAGCGCCTGGGTGCCGTCGTTTTCGCCGCCTTCGCCGGCCAGACGGCGGTAAAGCTTGTCGGCCAGCTCCAGGCCGGGAAGATCGAGCTTCATTTCCCTAGCGCAGTCAAGGGCGATGCCCATGTCCTTGACGAAGTGCTTGACGTAAAAGCCGGGCTTGAAATCCCCCTTCAGCATGCGCGGGGCCAAATTGCTCAGCGAGAAGCTGCCTGCCGCGCCGCCGGAGATGCTGGCAAGCACTTTCTGCGGGTCGAGCCCCGCTGCGCGCGCGTAGGCCAGCGCCTCGCACACGCCCATCATGTTGGAGGCGATGGCGATCTGGTTGGCCATTTTGGTGTGCTGTCCCGCGCCCCACGGCCCCTGCAGCTTCCACTCCCTGCCCATGGCCGCGAACAGCGGCTCCGCCAGCTTGAACGCCGCTTCCATCCCGCCGGCCATAATCGTCAGCCTGGCGTCGCGCGCGCCCACGTCGCCGCCGGAAACGGGCGCATCGAGGGCCTCGCCGCCAAGCTCCCGAGCTTTGACGCCGATTTTCGCGGCCAGCAGCGGCGACGAGGTGGTCATATCGATGACCAGCTTGCCCGGAGCAAAGCCCGCAAACAGGCCGCTTTCGCCGAAGTAAACCTGCTCCACGTCGCGCGGATAGCCGACGATCGTGATCACCGCCTCGGCGGCGCGCATGACCGCGGCGGGACTGCCGGCCCACGCCGCGCCGGACGCCAGCAGCGCTTCGGCGGAAGCTTTCGTGCGGTTATAGACTGTCAGCTCGAAGCCGGCCTTCAGCAGATTCGCCGCCATTGCTCTCCCCATCACGCCCAGCCCGACAAAACCGATTTTCTTCAAAGTCATCAGAATCTCCCCTTTTCCTCCAGAGTCCGCGCGGCGCGCGCCGCGTTCGTCTCTTTTTTTGTTTCATTCTAGCATGGATCGCCAGCATCAAGAGTTATGAGTTTTTCCCGCCGGATGTTTATCAAGCCGGTATGGAAATGTTATAATGGCGCAAATTTGAAAAAATCCAGTCAGGAGGCCTGACCATGGAATACAGACTCAGCCGCCGCGCCCAAAACCTTCGCCGCTGCATGATGGACGCCTTTCATCTGCGCGACGCGAAGGACATGATCTTTTTCAACTCAGGACAGCCCGCCGCCGGTCTTTATCCCCGCGCCCTGCTGCGCGAGGCCCTCGACAAGCTGCTCGACGGGGACGGACAGATCCTCGCCTACCCTGATGCGCAGGGCGACGAAGAACTGCGCAAAGCGCTGGCCGAACGCCAGAACCGCCTCGACGCCGGTTCGGGCATCCGGGCGGAACAGATCGTCGTCACCAACGGCGGCACCGGCGGCGCCGATCTGCTCGCCCAGTTGTTCATCGACCCCGGCGACGCGGTTTTTTCCGAAACGCCGACGTTTCCCGAGACTCTGGACTGCTTCGCCAAAGCCGGCGCACGCCTCGAGGGCGTCTCCATGGACGCCGTCGGCCCGCTGCCTGACGAGCTCGAACGCCTGGCGCAAAAGTTCCGGCCGCGCTTTTTCTACGTCATCCCCAACTTTCAGAACCCCACGGGACGCTGCACCTCGGCCGAACGCCGCCGCGCCGTTGCGGAGATCGCGCGCCGGTACGGCTTTTTCATCGTCGAGGACGATCCCTACCGAGAACTGAACTTCGACGCCGCGCCGCCGCCTTCCTATTATTCGCTGGCCCCCGACTGCACGATCTCCATGGGCAGCCTCTCCAAGACGATCGCGCCGGGAATGCGCATCGGCTGGCTGGTGCTGCCGGATGAGCTGGTCGACCGCGCCGTGATGACGCTCAAGGCCACGGCGCTGTGTTATCCCGCCCTGCTCCACCGCGCCGCCGCGCGCGTGATCACGCATCCTCAGTTCGACGCGCACGTCGACGAGCTGCGCTGCGATCTGAAACGACGCTGCCGGCTTCTGACTGACTTGATGAGCGCGCAGATTCCAACGGAATGGCTGACGTGGGAAACTCCGCTTGGAGGCATGTTCCTGTGGTGCCGCGTGCATGGCGGCGTTTCGGCCATGGACTTCGCCGTGCGCGCCCGCGACCGTTGGCACGTGGCTTTTTTCCCGGGCGTGTGCTTCACGCCCAACTACGAAGGGGAAGACTTCTCGCTGCGCCTCACCTTCGCGCGCCAGACCGACGCCCAAATGGCCGAGGGCGTGCGCCGCATCGCCGCGGCGCTGAAGAGCTTCCGGCAGGAGTGACGCGCAAGACTGACGCGGCATAAAATGAAGCGCGCGGCGCCGCTTCAAAGCGGCCGCGCATTTTTGATAAGAAGCCCCTGCGCAGCGTTCTTTGGCTCATCCGCGCGGCAGAGGAGACTCTGCGGGGCTTTGTTTTCTCAAGGAGGAGTTCTATGTCTTTTATCAGCGCCGACAACACGTGGGCTCTCTGGGCCGTCATGGCCGGCACCGCCTCGCTGAGCATCTGGCTGGAGCAGACATACCGGTGGGCCGGCAAGGTGACCGGCTGCGTCCTGGCCCTGGTCTTGATGATGCTTCTGAGCAATCTCAAGGTGATCCCCACTGACGCGCCCGCCTACGACAACGTCTGGAGCTACGCCGTGCCGCTGGCGGTGCCGCTGCTGCTGTTCAACTGCGACATCCGCAAAATCGGCCGCGAAACGGGCAAACTGCTGCTCGTCTATCTGCTCAGCTCCGCCGGTACGGTGGCCGGCGCGCTGCTGGGAGCCTTCGCACTCGGCACGTACGTGCCCGAACTGAAAGCCTTCGCCGCCATGTTCACGGGCACCTACACGGGCGGTTCGGTCAACTTCACGGCCATGGCCGACGCTTTTCTGACCGACAAAAAGCTGATCTCCGCCGGCGTCGTCGCCGATAATCTGCTGATGGCGATCTATTTCTTCGTGCTGATCGCCATCCCCGGCATCGTCTGGTTCCGCCGCCACTACAAACATCCGCTTGTCGACAGCATGGAGGCAGGGGCAGCTTCGGCCGGCGCCGCCGCCGATTACTGGAAGCCCAAGCCCGTAGGGCTGAAGCACATCGCCTTCAACTTCGCCGCGGCCGCAGCAATCGTCGCCGTGTCCAGGGAGCTGGGCGCTTACTTCGGCAGGACGATTCCCGCCGCTTCTACGGCGCTGTCGATCGCCAGCCAGCTGCTGAGCAATCAGTATCTGATCATGACCACGGTGACGATGATCCTCGCCACGAGCTTTCCCCGCGTGTTCAACAACGCGCCCGGCGCCAACGAGACCGGCACGTTCCTTATTTATATCTTTTTCGGCGTCATCGGCGCGCCCGCCTCGATCATGGAGATTATCGCCAACTCGCCGATCCTGTTCGCCTATGCCGGCATCGTCATCGTCGTGAACATGATCGTTACGTTCTTCTTCGGCAAGCTCTTCGGCTTCAACCTCGAAGACCTCATCATCGCCTCAAATGCCAACGTCGGCGGCCCCACCACCGCCGCGGCTATGGCCATTTCCAAAGGCTGGTTCGACCTGGTCGGCCCCGCGCTGCTGGTCGGCACTCTGGGCTATGTGCTCGGCAACTACCTCGGCGTCATCGTCGCCAACGTCGTGGGATAAGGCTTTAAACAAAAACTGGCTCGCAAACTGGAAGAGCCGGTGATCAGCGAGATCACCGGCTCTTTTTCTGTCATTGACAATTCAGCTTTCGTTTTTTCCGCTTCGCCGCTTCTCCGCGATTGGCTTTGTTTAAAACTGACCGCGCCCGGCTCAATAGCACTCGGTGAGGATATCGAAGATCTCGCCGACGGTGAGCCGGCGGCAGCAGCCTTCCTTGATGTTGGTGCTCCGGGCTGCGGCGTTGTAGAAGGAGCGGTCGCCGATGCCCATCTTGCGGAAACTGTTGGGCAGGCCGACGTCGATCACGAACTGCTCCAGCGCGGCGATGCCGGCCAGCGCGGTCTCGCGGTCGCCGCCGCAGTCGGCAACGCCCCAGACGTTCTTCGCCCAGCGGGCGAAACGCTGCGGCGCGGCCTTGTAGAGATGGCGGTAGAGAACCGGCTGGATCACGGCCAGTCCCATGCCGTGATTGCAGTTGGTGTACGCGCCGACCTGATGCTCGATCTGATGGGCCTGAAAGTCGGTGACCTTGCCGATCTTGAGCAGACCGTTTTCGCCGATGGCCGCCGCCCACATCAGCTCGCCGCGCACGTTCAGGTCGCCCGGATCTTTCACGAGGGCGCACGTGGCGCGGATGACGTGGCGCATCACGGCCTCGGCGATTTCGTCGGTGAGATTGCCGTCGAGCGGCTTGCCGAAGTAACTTTCCATGCAGTGCGAGAGCGTGTCGAACGCGCCCGAGACAACCTGCGGCAGAGGGGCTGAGAGCGTGCAGGCGGGGTCGAGCGCTGCGAAAGCCGGCACCGCGCCGGTCATGCCGGCTTTGATCTTCTTTTCTTCGTTGGTGATCACGGCGATGCCGTTCTGCTCGGAGCCGGTGCCGGCCACGGTAACGACCACGCCGAGAGGGATGAACTGCGCCGGCTCGGCGTCGAAGCGGAACTTCATCTCCCACAGATCCTCCTCGGTCAAAGCCTGAGCGGCGACAACCTTGCAGCAGTCGCTGACGGAACCGCCGCCAACGGCAAGGATCAGATCGACGCGCTTCTCTCGGGCGAGGCTCGCGCCCTCCTGGACTTTGGCGTACGTCGGGTTGGGCATGATGCCGCTGAACTCGACCACGGCCTTGCCGGCTTCGCCCAGAAGCTTCATGACCGTATCGTAGACGCCGTTTCTCTTGATAGAGCCGCCGCCGTAGGCAAGCATCACCGTGCGGCCGTACTTGGGCAGTTCGGCCCGCAGCGCGCGGACGGCGGCATCCGCGCCGAAATAAGTGACCGTCGGATAGGAAAACACAAAATCGCGCATGAGAAAAACCTCCTTTGCAGATTGGGATCGTTTACGTCTCTCGTCAGCTTAAGGGCAAAGCCGCGCAAAGTCCGCCGCCGCGCCGCGGACATTTCCGCGGCGTTTTTTATTCCGCAGGGACTCAGACTGGATTGACGTGAACCATCACGTGCTTCACTTGCGGGAAGTTCGCTTCGACCGCGTCATGAACGCGCTCGGCGACAGCGTGAGCCTGCTCGAGGGGACAGCGCCCGTCCACGCCGATTTCGATATCGACGTAAACCCGGCTGCCGAATTCGCGCGTGTTCATCAGGTCGATGCGGCGCACGCCCGTCTGAGCGGCCACGCATTCGCGCAGCGCCCGTTCGGTGGCCTCGTCGCAGGCGTGATCGACCATCTTGTCGATGGCGTCCTTGAAGATGTCAACCGCCGCTTTGACGATGAACAGACAGATGACGAGACTGGCCGCCGGTTCCAGCGCCGGAGCGCCCATGCGCGCACCGCCGATGCCGATCAGCGCGCCCACCGACGACAGCGCGTCGGAGCGATGATGCCACGCTTCGGCTTTCAGCGCCGTGGAGCCGATGCGCCGCGCCCGCAGCCACGTGTACCAGAACATCGCCTCCTTAACGACGATCGACAGCGCCGCCGCGAAGAGCGCGATGCCGCCCGGCTGCTGCATGTCACGATACGCGCCGCTCCAGATCTTCTCCACCGCGCCCCAGCCGATCAGCAGGCCGATCGTCGCCAGAATGCCGCCGAGGATCAAACCCGCTACGCATTCGAGCCGCTCGTGCCCATAGGGATGCGAGCGGTCCGACGGCCGCGATGCGGCCCTGACGCCCGCGACGACAATGACGCTGCCGAGAATATCGGATGTAGAATGGACAGCGTCGCTGATCATCGCGCCCGAATGCCCAAGGATGCCGGCCGCGAACTTAAACGCCGCCAGCAGCAAATTGCCCGCGCCGCAGACGACGGAGACGCGCGTGGCGATCGTTTCGAACTGAGTGTTTTCCGGCGCGCCGGCACATTTTTCTTCATCCATGACAAATTCCTCCTGAACAAATGTTTTTATGAGCTCCGCCCGCGGCGCACAAAAAAATCCGCAGGACGCGCTCAAACCGTTTCCGTCCCGCGGATCGTCATCCGCTGCCGCGCCGCGGCGGCCCGGCCCGCTCCCCGAGGGGGACGGCCTGTTCAGTGTGTGCTGTGCTGAAGGCCGTGCCAAAGGCCCGAATAAATCTTAACAACCGGCCGCGGAATTAGTCAAGCCATATCGCCGCACGCTTGCCGGAACGGGGCCGTCCCGTTATAATAGGCGGCAAAACTCCGCCGCGCCGCAGCGCGGCCGCCCAGAGGAGGGGACCCCTTATGAAGCGCCTGAAATTGGTCCGGCCGGACGCGGCGCACGAAGCGCAGGTCATGGCCTGCCGCCGCGTTTTTCTGGAACGGCGCGAGAACTTCGCCGGCTGCGCCGGGCTCGAAGACGTCGAAAGCTACGCCGAATGGCTCGATTTCGAAAACCGTCTCTCGAAAAAGTACGGCGACGGCTACGTCCCCTCCACCGTGCTCCTCGCAGTGAGGACGGAGGACGAAACGCTCGCCGGCATCCTCGAGATCCGGCACCGCCTCACCCCCTTCCTGCTCCGCTACGGCGGGCATATCGGCTACAGCGTCCTGCCCTCACAGCGGCGCCAAGGCTGCGCCACAGAGATGCTCCGCCTCGCCCTGCAGGAGTGCCGGAAGCTGAACCTCGCCCGCGTGCTCCTCTCCTGCGACAAGGCCAACGTCGCCTCGGCGCGCACGATCGCCGCCAACGGCGGCGCGCTGGAAAACGAGATCGAAGACGACGTCGGCATGGGGCAGTCGGGCACGATCCAGCGCTACTGGATCGACGTCGAGTGACGCCCCGCCGGGAAGGAGGCCGTCATGCTCGAACAAATACGCACCGCCGGCGCGGAAGACTTCGGCGCGCTCTGGCGCTTTTATGAAGACGTCTGCCGCGCGCAGGAGCTCGACGAATACGGACCCGACTGGCACCTCGGCGTCTATCCCGCCGCAGCCGAGCTGAAAGCGCACCTCGCCGCCGGCGAAATCCTCACCGGCTGGAAAGACGCGCGCCTTGCCGCCGCCATGGCCGTCACCGGCGGCGAGGATGAAATGTACCTCGGCGCGCCGTGGCCGCTGGGAGCCGCTCCCGATCAGGCCGCGGCTCTGCACCTCTTCGCCGTGCACCCCGATTTCCGCGGCCGGGGCGCGGCGCTGGAAATGCTGACGGCCCTGTTCGGCCGCGTCCGCGCGCGGGGCTTCCGCGCCGTTCATCTCGACGTCGCCCAGGGCAACCTGGCCGCCGAAAAGCTCTACCTCAAAGCCGGCTTCGTCTTTGCGGGAACCCGGCGCGTCCACTACGACGACATCGGCAGCACCACCGTGCGCCTCTTTGAATACGCGCTGTAAAACAAAGGCACGACGCCCAGACGGGCGCCGTGCCTTTTTGAGTGCTGCTCTTGTCCTCGCCGCGAAGCGCCAGCCCGGCCTTTCTTTGTTAAGCGAAAACACAGCGCCCTGACGGTGTCTGTCGGGGCGCTGTGCGATGAGGCGCGCTTTTTTCGCGGCGGCTGGGAAATCAGCCGAGTCTTTTTTCCATCAGCTCGGTCAGTTCGGCCATGGCGGCGTCGATGGCGCTCAGGGAGGCGTTCATAACGGCGCGCTTTTCGGCGGCGTAAGCCTCGTCCTTGATGCCGGGCAGGTTGATGCGCACGTTGTAAGCGGCGCAGATGCCGGCGGCGCGGGCGAACTGGCCGGCGGTGCCGGCGTCGCTTGCGGCGTTGACGTTGCCTTCCCGCACGGCGACAAGCGCCAGCTTGGCAGCCTCGGCGCAGAGGTTCAGCGTGCGCAGCGGCACTTCCACGGTGCCCTTGGCGGCCTCCTGCATGGCGGCACGGCGGGCGGCTTTCTGCTCGTCGGTGTCCTTGGGCAGTTTCATGGCGGCCATGAAGTCGTTGAAGGCCGCGGTGTCTTCGTCGATCAGCTTCAGCAGCGTTTCGGCGTACTCCTTGCCCTTGGCGCAGAGCATGTCCATGTCGGCCTGCACGGCGGCGTACTTTTCCCGGCCGCTCGTGAGCTCGCCGACCATGGAGACGAGGCCGGCGGCCAGCGCGCCGCCGAGCGCGGCGATACTGCCGCCGCCGGGCGCGGGCGAGTTGGAAGCCAGTTCGGCGACGAAAGCGGGAAGAGTCATCTCATGAAGAATCATTGCGGAAATCTCCTCTAGCTCTGCTGCATCAGGTCGAGCAGCTTCAATTCGAGCACCTGCTCGTTGTGGAAATCGTCGATCTGCAGGTAATAGGCGGCGCTGTCGAGCATGGCGCTGGCGGGGATCATGCCGTAGACTTCAGTGCCGTTGACGGTGACGCCCCAGCGGGCCGCTTCCATGCGGACGAACTCGAGCACGCGGTACACGGCGGTTTTCTCGTAATCGACCAGGTTCATGGAGACCTGGACAAGCCCCTTCTCGGGCAGATCGACGCCCATGCCCTTGACGCAGGAGAAGCCGCCGTTGCTGGCGCGGACGCGCTTGGCGATGATCTTGGCGATTTCCACGTTGGTGGTGTTGAGGTTGACGTTGAAGGCGACGAGGAACTTGCGCGCGCCGACGGCGGTGCCGCCCGCGGTGGGATGCAGTTCGTTGGGGCCGACGTCAGCGGCGCGCGCCGGATCGGTCTTGACCAGCTCTTTCAAAGCTTCGTACTGTCCCTTGCGCACCTGCTCGAGGCGCGTGCGGTCGGGGCGCACGGACGAGTCCTCGTAATAGAACACGGGCACTTTCAGCTCGTCGTAAAAACGCTGAGCGAACGCATGCGACAGCTCGACGCATTCGTCCATGGTGATGCCCTTGACGGGCGTGAAGGGGATCACGTCGACGGCGCCCATGCGCGGATGCGCGCCCTCGTGGGTGTTCAGGTCGATGTTGGCGACGGCGACCTTGCCGGCCTCGATCAGCGCGTCGCAGATGGCGTCCGGCTCGCCGCAGAGCGATACGACCAGACGGTTATGGTCCTCGTCGGCGCGGTAGTCGAACAGATAGCAGCCCTTGCGGTTCTTGAACGGGGCCACGATCGCCTCGATAACGTCCTTGCGCCGTCCTTCGCTGAAATTTGGTACGCACTCGATCAATACAGACATGTGTGACACAACCTCCTCGATTTTTATTCAAGATGCCGCCGCGCGGTGCGGCGGCTGATTCAACCGATATTAGACCTCCGCCGCGGCCGCTGTCATCGCGGCGACTTCCTCGCGCAGCGGGCGCTCCACGTCGCGCTCCGCGTCCAGGCCGAGCAGACGGCCGTCTTCCATGGTTTTGCGCCCGCCCACGTACACGCCGCGCACCATGCCGTTTTCGACGATCTGCAGGTCGGCCCAGCCGCCCACGCCGAGCGCGCCGATATATCCGGCGCCGAAGTCGAAGCGCTGGCGGCCGAAACCTTCGATCACCTGCGGATCGACCGCGCCGCGGCAGCGCGCCTTGAGGAACTCGCGCTCGTTCTGCACGTTCAGATCGTCGTTGCTGGCTTCGCCGTCGGTGCCGCACCACAGCGGGATTCCGGCGCCCAGCAGCGCCGGCACGTCGGGGAAGCCCGTTTTGACGCGGGCGTTCATGCGCGCGTTAAGCACGACTTTCATGCCGTTGCGGGCGATGAGGCTGCGCTCTTCATCGTCGAGCCAGCAGCAGTCCGACAGGATCACGTGCGACAGCGACGGCACGCGCCCCTCGTCCAGCAGGCGCTGCAGGAACACGACCGGGCGGCAGCCGTGCTGTTTCAGCGACAGCTCCACGTCGCCCCGGTCCTCGGAAAGATGGAACTGCACGGGGCGGTTCAGCTCCCAGCCCAGCGCAATGCCGCGCGCGACCGCTTCCGGCGTGGAAGCGTGCATGCTGTGCAGCGCCGGGCAGATCATCAGCGCGTCGTTCTCAAACGGCGACAGCTCGCGCAGATACTTCTCGGCCGTCTCCGGCGTCTCATAGTAGGAGAGCTGCGAGGCTTTTTTGCCGGCGTAGGCGTCTTCATTGACGATGTCGTAATTCATGCGGCCGAAGATCAGGCGGATGCCCACCGACCGCGCCGCCGCCAGCACTTCGCGGTCCAGTTCGTTGCCGCGCCCGCCGTGCAGGTAGTAGCTGACCATCACGCTGGTCGTGCCGAAGGCCGTCATGCGCGCGAAGGCCCGCTCGCAGGCCAGGCGCACGCGCCGCGGCGTCATCGCCGTGGAATGGCGGTAAATCGTGTGCCGGCACCACGTGCCCAAATCCCAGTTTTTGTCAACGATGTCGGTGTAAATCGACTGCTCGGGATGGGAATGCGCGTTGAAAAGCCCCGCCTTGATCACGGCCTCGCCTTTGGCGCGCACGCCGCCTTCAAGCGGCGTCACTTCGGTAATGACGCCGCGCTCGTTCCATTCGATCCGCCCGTAAAAGACCGACGCGCCGTCGTCGATCCAGCCCGTAAGCTGAGCCATGGTTATCACTCCTCTCGAAAAGCGTTCTCACGCGGAAATCCGATTCTTCCCGGCCGCTCCGCCGCCCGGCATTTCCCGGAGCGAAAAGGCCATGACAACTATCCCGCTCTTAATTTAAACATTTTATTGCCAACTATGCAAGCCCTTACTCCATGTGACTTCACCGCGCGCCGGGGCGCCGTTTCAATATTCTGCATCGCTCTTCTTTGTTGCATAAAATGCGATAACATGATAGAATTTGTTTGTTTTTAATGTTTGCTCCATTCAGACCGCAGCGACTGGAGCACGTCTATTTTTCATGATCCAAGGAGGGATCGCATATGTCATGGAGTTTTGCTGAAAACGTTCTGTCCATCCAGTTTGACGCGCTGTGGACCACCGCCGCCGCCCTGCTGCTGCTCATCATCGGCTACGGGCTGCGCCGCCGCCTGCGCTTCTTCGAGACGTTCTGCATTCCCGCACCGGTCGTCGGCGGCCTGCTGATGGCTATTCTCGCCCTTGTCCTGCACCACAACGGCGGCGCCAGCATCAAGTTCACCACGTCGCTGCAGTCGCCGATGATGCTGGCCTTCTTCACCACCGTCGGCATCGGCGGCAGCCTGGCGCTGCTGCGGCGCGGCGGCAAAGCGCTGATCGTTTATCTGGTCTTCTGCTGGATTCTCGCCGTCGTCCAGAACGGGGCGGGAGCGGGCCTGGCGAAGCTCTTCGGCATCCATCCCGCCCTCGGCATCATGGCGGGCGCCGTCTCGCTCGAAGGCGGGCACGGCGCGGCCGCTGCCTTCGGCCCGCTCACCGAGAACCTCGGCGTCGTCGGAGCGGCCGCCGTTGCCATTGCTTCCGCCACCTACGGCCTGATCGCCGGCGGCCTGCTGGGCGGCCCGGTCTGCAAGTGGCTGATCGACAAGAATCACGTCGATATCCAGGCCAGCGACGACGCCATCTATCAGAAGAGCGCCGCCGAAGTGATGCGCGAAGGCGGCAGCAGCGACCTCACCGCCGACAGCTTCATGAAATCGCTGTGCCTCGTGCTCGTCATCATGGCACTCGGCTCGCTGCTCTCCGGCTATATCGCCCGCTTCACCAAGGGCACCAACTTCAGCCTGCCCGGCTACGTCACAGCCATGTTCGTCGCCGTGATTTTCCGCAACATCAACGATCGGCTCCATGTGGTCAAGATCAACACCCGCTGCATTGATCTGATCAGCGACGTCGCCCTCGGCGTGTTCCTGACCATGGCGATGATGACCCTGCGCATCTGGGATCTCTACGATCTGGCCCTGCCGCTGATGGGCATCCTGCTGCTTCAGACGCTGCTGATCGCCGTGCTCGCCATCTTCGTGCTGTTCCCGCTTCTGGGCAGGAATTACGACGCCGCCGTCATGTGCGCCGGTTTCCTCGGGCACGGGCTGGGCGCGACGCCCAACGCCGTCGCCAACATGGGAGCCGTCTGCGAGCGCTACGGCGTGATGTCGCACAAGGCGTTCCTGATCGTGCCGCTCTGCGGCGCGGTGCTGATCGATCTGGTCGGACTGCCCAACATCGTCTGGTTCATCAACTGGTGCACGTCCGCGGCCAAGTAACTCGGAATTTTTGGAATCCTGCAAGCACGCTTCGGCAGCAGAGGCACCTGTGTCGGGTCTGGGTGACCCAAAAAGGAGATCGTCCAATTGAGAAAAGCGGTATTTGCGATCCTGTCAGTCGTCATGTTCTGTCTGCCGGCATGCGGAGCGGAGGAAGCCCCGAGGCATGCAGAGGCGCGCGCTGGGTTGAAGCCCAACGGCATCTGGCTGACTCCTTTCCACTATAAGACCAGCATCGACGGCTTCCGCTCAAACGCTGGAACTTGGGACTCCGACACCAAACTCTATGGCGTCACGTTGGGCTACAGCAAGCTCACTCCCGCAGGTCTGCTGGGGGCCGTTCTCAACCTCGGCAGGTACGACGCTCAAGGGAAAGGCAGGCTGACGGGCAGCAGCGCGGAGGGCGACGTCGCCGGCTTCGGTACGTTTTTCGGCACGCGGCTGGGCACGTGGAGCGTCACGGCCAGCCTGTCGCATCACTGGCTGGACGGCAATCTGCGTGGTTCGGTGCGCGGCATTCCTTTTCAGTCCGACGCGGTGAAGGCCCGCATTTTCACGGCGGGGCTGAAGGGGTCGTTTTTGGGGCTGCATCGTACAGGCAGTCTCAAGGTTACGCCATTTCTTGGCGTCAACTACGCCCATTACGGCGAGGACGCCTTTACTGTCTCGATAGCGGCTCGTCCCCTGATCGACACGGGCAGCGGCTCATTCAGCCAATGGACATTTCCTCTCGGGCTGCATTTGGACTGGGATGCCGCGCATACGCCGACGGGCTGGTCGCTCAGACCATCGCTCGAGCTGGCTTACGTGCGCGCGGCCGGCGATGTGGACTTCCGCACCAAGCTGCGCCGCATATCGGGCGGTGCAGGCGCAGTGGATTTCAACACGGCGATGGCCGACGAGAACAGTTTCCGCGCATCTTTAAACCTCGAAGCTCAGAAAAAATGGTTTTCGCTGGGCGTCAAACTGAGCGGCACGCTGAGTTCTCACCAGCACAGCTTCGGTGCCGCTCTGACGGGGAAGTGGCAGTTTTAGTTTTTCGCTTCCCGGCTGAAAAAACAGACGACGGGCATCGTTTTCCAAGACCCGTGAAGCACTGATACTAATTCTTGATAGAAAGTATTAACATAGTTTCCCGGGCGCTGCGGGGGAGTTCAGTCGCTCAGGACTACTTCGACCGCTGTACGGTCTGCGCAGCTCGCTTTATGGCTCTCCCCCGCAGCGCCTCTGTATTCGGCATTTTAATTGGGAAATAGTATGGGAATCTTTGATTGGATCAAGAACCGCGAGTCTTTCGCCGTTTCCGCCGCGCCTCAGGACTCCTCCCGTCACATGACAAAAATGCCCGGCGCTAACGGTTGACATGTTAGCGTCGGGCATTTATTTCACTCCGCGCGGAAAGAAAAACTTTCCGCCGCCTCTTTTTTTCATGGCGGCGTCCCGTGGGACGTGGGAGGCCGCTCTTGTTTTCGATTTACTCGGTGTTCAGCAAAACCGCGGTGGCGCGCTCGGTCACTTCCGCCTCGAGCGGGTTGTTCGGCGCGTCGTCAAAAACCGCGCCGGCGCCATTTTTCGAGGAGTTGCTCTTGGCCTGAAAAATGTTTTTATGTCTTGGCAGATACGACGAATCATCTTTCTCTTTTTGCAGAACATTCCCGCAGCGCCTCCAGCGACAGATGTACGTAATTCCGCCGCGGATCCGGCAGCACGGAACGAAAACCAAGCCGCCGCGCCAGCGCGCAGAAACGCGCTTGTTCGCGGGCGCCGATCGCCACGTCGGCCGCCTGGCCGGTCAGATGCCGGCTATGCGGCACGCCGCCGACGCGGGCGTTATGGCGGGGGCAGCGCCGCCCGCTGGTAAAGGTCAGGCGCTTTTCCCAGCTCGCCTGAAGCTCTGCCAGCTTCTTCAAAAAAACTGCGTCCATGCCTGCCGCGCCACAGCAGCGGCAGCGCAGCGATTCCATCTGGCGGGCGTCCAGTTCCGCCAGAGCCGGCAGCATGCGGCTCGCTTCCGCTGTCGCCTTCGGGCGGTGCCCCGGCGTGCCGCCCGATTCTCCCGTCAAAAGCGGGACCACGAGCGCCGTCAGAGCGACCAGCAGCTTCCACACTTCCATCACGATCACCTCCTTTCGCGCGAAGTCCTCGCACGGGGGCAATATAAAAGAGTGCATTTCGAACGATATAGATACAAACAAACCGATCAAAACGACGCGAACCGACAGTGCCGCACAAGGCAAAACGCGGCGAAAACCCGGAGATGAAAGGCGAGGGGAACGGATTTCTTGCGTTGATTTTTTCGCCATCATCAGGTATCATCACTTCCAAACAATACAGAGCCGCCGTGCAAGCCGTTTTTACGGTGGCGTGGCGCGCGGTGGGAAATCAAATATGACCAAGGGGGAATCAGGATGAAAAGACTCAAAAGGCCGCTACTGATAGGGGCGGCACTCGTCGTTGTGCTCGCCGGTGTCGCCGGAGGCGTTTACGGCACGCGGCTGAAGACGGTCGCGTCGATCCGGCGCATCACTTCTTACGACTCCGGCTACAATCTCTACCGTATGAACGTCGCGTACGACTACCGTCTCGACGATGTCATCGCGTCCGGCATCGCCGACGACCAATCGATCGTCGACGCTACGATGTCGGAAGCGCTTCCTTTCCTGCCGCTGCGCCTTAAGGCGCAGAATTTCGGCTGCAGCGCTTTCAGCGTCAAGAGCGCCGACGGCGACGCGCTGATGGGGCGAAACTACGATTTCAAAAACAACACTTCGGCGATGCTGGTCTACGCAACGCCGAAAGACGGCTACAAATCGGTCGCTTTCGCCGCGCTTGACAACCTCATGGCCAATGCTCCCGATCAAAGCCTCAAAGCCAAACTCTCATGCCTGGCCGCTCCCTTCGTCTGTCTCGACGGCGTCAACGAAAAGGGCGTCTCCATCGCAGTGCTGACGCTCGACAGCCCGCCGACGCGCCAGCACACCGGCAAGCCTGTCATCGCCACCACGCTGGCCATTCGCCTCGTGCTCGACAAGGCGGCCAGCACCGCCGAGGCGGTCAAGCTGCTGGAAGCTTATGACATGTTCGCCACCAGCGGACGCGATTATCATTTCTACATCACCGATGCTGCCGGCGACGGCCGCGTCGTCGAGTTCGACTGTCTCGACGAAAAGCGTCCGCTTGTCGCCACGCCCATGCGCGCCATCACGAATTTTTACGCGCTCTACAAGGACAAAGTGCTACCCTATCAGAAGAACGGCGTATTCGGACACGGCCGCGAGCGCTACGACACCATCGAGAAGATCCTTACCGAGCATGAGAACAACGTCACGCCGCAGATCGCCTGGAAAGCCCTCATCGACGCCTCGCAGGCTCCCAAAGAGGGGGACGTGACCAGCAACACGCAGTGGTCCGTCCTTTACAACAACACGCAGTTGACCGCCGAGATCGCGATCCGCCGCGACTGGCAGACCGTACACACCTACAGTCTGAAGACAAACGAACTCCAATAACCTGCCGACGGAGCCTGATATTATTTCTTAATTAAAAAGCCGAACGCAAGAGCGCTGCGGGGAGAGATTCACAAAGCGAGCTGCGCAGCAGTCGAGCTCCTTCTGAGCGACTGAATTCCCCCGCGGCGCCCAGAAAACTATGTTAATACTTTCTATCAAGAATTAGTACGAAGGATTATGAAGGGCTTCTTTATCCGTGCCTGAAAACGAACGCAGGGCGGAGCGAACGGGTATCGTTCGCTCCGCCCTGCGTTTTCGGAAGGTCGGCAGATTCTTTGCAGCGGCGGCGTTCCACGCGGAACACCGCCGCTCGACGTTCCTGTTTTTCCCGGCGCCGCGGCAGACTGATTTCCTCTACCGGCCGAAGAGCGCCGCGATCTGCTTGACGGTGTCGTCGAAAACGACGCTGAAAGGTTCGCCGGCGAAGAGGCGCTGGAAGGGGACGCGGCTTGCAGGGAAGAAGCAGCCCACCGCGGCCGCGGCAACGACAACGACAGCCAGCCAGAACCAGAAGCGGCTCTTCCGCGGCGCTTTGTCCTTTTTCGGCGCCACGACCGCGGCGGCTTCGTCAACGCGCACGCGCTTGGGATCGGTCTGCAGAGGCGTCTTCACGACGGGCTTGGGCTGTTCGACGGGACGGGTCGCGCCGCAGCAGGGGCAAAAGTGCTGCTCGTCGTTTTCGAACTTCTTTCCGCAGGATGTGCAGTAAATTGCCATTCTCATCTCTCCTTTGAAGTGATGCCGGCCAAACTGGCTTTTAGTTTTTATGATCCGCCCGCGATGCGTCCAGCAAGGACCGGATCAGCGCGTGCATTTCGCAACAGCGGTCGCACTCGTCCCGCTCCTGCCGGGTGCGATAATCGAGCGCGACGGGCGCGTTGAGGCCGAGGTCGGTAAGAAGCCCGGCGGGAGGCAGCTCAATGTGCGCTTTTACCTCGTGATACGCGTCGAGATGGGGCTGACGGCGCGCAATGCCTTCGGCGTGCAGCGGCAACGAAGGACCGTTGAGACGGAAGCGGATCCGCTTCGCCCATGGGTGGCTGGTCGTGATGACCTCCCAGAAATCGAAGTAATGAAGAAAACGCGGCGGTTCGTAACTCTGCTTCTTGCCGTCGATCATGCGCTTCTCCTCGTGGCGGATGTGCTCAACCCCCAGCTCGACGCGCTCGACCTGCGCCAGAGAGACGAGGTCGGGATTGACGGCCAGCAGGTCGTCATCGGCATCTTCGAGCACGACGAAGCGTCCCCCCGCTTCGTCGATCATCAGCCGCCCACCGTTACCGACTTCGCGCGAGCTCGAGAAGCCGCGCAGTTCCTCGAGGTTACGTTCGCGGTCCCGAAGCTGTTCGTCGATCTGCGCCACCGTGCTCTCGCGGCGCTCATCGATCCATGGCGAAAGCTTCTGTGCTCACTTCTTGCACAGATTGCCGTCCGCCAGCCTGCGATTGCCCAGCAGGCCGATCTCGCCGCCGCAGATGGAACAGATCTTTTTCTCGAAAAGTTTGCCGAAGAGTCCCATCCCTGTCGTTGCTCAGTGATAAAGTCACCCCTAACTGTTCAAAGAAAATGTCACTTTGAGATAATACGGTTCATGAAACAGGAGCGAATGACATTGCCACGGAAGGAACTGGAGCTCTGCCAACGGCAACTCATCAGGATCAAGAAGAAGTTCCTTGCTCAAGGAGCGGCGGGGCTTGTTCACGGCAACCGCGGCAAGAGTCCTCGGCACAGGATCGGAGATGAGGTTCGGGAGTTGGTGCTGAAGGCG
>Ga0129314_1001210_pt1 | contig 19373 bp, 18 predicted proteins | sample O1111metagenome_FD_94431 | JGI IMG/M metagenome (GOLD analysis project Ga0129314, IMG submission 94431) | Orangutan individual fecal microbial communities from fecal samples from Wisconsin, USA - O1111 metagenome | ecosystem: Host-associated > Mammals > Digestive system > Large intestine > Fecal... | reverse complement strand
TTAAAATATTTTCAGCGTTTTGAAGTGTGGGAAACCGCATTGCAAGGCGCTTTTTTATTGCCAAAGAGAGGTTGTGATCGTGGCAAATGAGAAGAACTTAAAAAAATTAAGCCCGAAAGAAGCCCGAGAATACGGGGCGAAAGGCGGGAAAGCCTCGGGCGAATCCAGGCGGAGAAGAAAAAGCCTCAGGGAAAGTATGAACGCGCTGCTGGAAATGCCGATTTCCAATCAGCGCGATTTTAATAAAGCAATAAAATTAGGGTACTCTCCAGAGAAAACCGATAACAGCATCATGATTGTCATTGCACTATATGAGAGGGCAAAAACGGGTGATGTTTCGGCAATCAAAGAATTGCGCGGTCTCATTGGAGAAGACAGCAGCAAGGATGAAGGCCAGCTGGAGGAACTAATAAAGGGGATGCAGGATGTATAGCGAAAAACAAAAACAGCTGCTGCGGCTGTTTAAACAAAAAAAACTGCGGCGAATCAACATTCTGCATGGATCTGTCCGTTCGGGAAAAACATGGATATCCCTTGTCCTTTGGGCATTTTGGATGCTGACGATGCCGGAAGACGCGGCTTATTTGATGGTAGCAAAAACGTTGACCAGTCTGCGCCGCAACTGTCTTGATTTGCTGGAAACACTGGTTGGCAAATCAAACTTTTCCTATTCCTTGGCAGCAAAGCAAGCCGTTTTGTTTGGGAGGACGGTCTATCTGGAGGGAGTCAACGATGCCCGGGCAGAAAGTAAAATCCGCGGTATGACCTTGCAAGGAGCCTATTGCGATGAGCTGACGTTGTTTACGCAGGATTTTTTTACTATGCTGCTTTCGCGTTTGTCTATGCCGGAAGCAAAGCTGTTTGGAACTACCAACCCGGACAGCCCAAACCACTGGCTGAAGAGCGAATATTTGGACCGTTCCCAAGAATTGGATTTAATGGAGATGCGCTTTACGATTGATGATAATGAATTTCTAGATCCGGAATATGTCCGCCAGCTCAAGCGGGAATATACTGGAGTGTTTTACGAGAGGTTCATTCTTGGGAACTGGGTGATTGCCGAAGGCCTGGTTTATTCCATGTTTTCTGAAAAGGAGCATGTTGTGCATGTATTGCCCGAATACTGCGCTCATCCGGAGAAAGGGCATGGGGAATATTACATCAGCGTAGACTACGGAACCAAGAACCCGTTTTCCGCCGGTTTATGGTGCGTCAGCGGAGGCGGGGCCACCAGAATCGCGGAATACTACTACGACGGACGAAAAAGCAAAAAAACCCGCACAGATGAGGAACATTATGCCGCATTGGAGAAGCTGATCCGACATGAGGTCTGGAACAGCGGAAGACGGACGGTAGAATCGTATCCGATTCAGTGTGTAGTGATTGACCCGTCGGCGGCTTCTATGATTGAGTGTATTCGCCGTCATGGCAGTTTTTCAGTGCGTGCAGCAAAGAACGACGTGATTCCAGGCATTGGCATAACCGGTTCGCTGCTGGCCGCCGGAAAACTGAAAATACATGCAGACTGCAAGGACTGTATTCGGGAATTCGGCATATATAGCTGGGATGAAAAGGCAAAAGGTGATCAGGTCATAAAGGAAAATGACCATGCGATGGATGATACCAGATATTTCTGTTATACCATCCTGCGGCGCCTTTTCCGATGGGATGACTGGAAGCAGGTGGACAATGTTTCATAAATTTTTAAATTGGATCAGAAGTGTGGTGAATTGGTTGATACCAAAAAAAACAGTGGAAAGCGCAATCAAAACGCAAGTGACTGTATCCTCACGCATGGCAGATGCGATTGATCTGTGGTGCAAAGTCTATCAGGACAAGGCACCATGGACCCATGACGAAACAGTGAAGAGCATGGGACTTCTTCCTGCCATATCAGGAGAGGTTGCGAGGCTGGTGACATTGGAATTTGCCAGCAAAATTACCGGGTCAGGCCGGGCAGATTATTTGGAAAGGCAGTATATTCCCGTTAAAAAGAAGCTGCGTCAATATACGGAATATGCCGTGGGAAAAGGCGGGCTGGTGTTTAAACCCTATATTTCCGGCAACGAGATCCTTGTGGACATGGTACAGGCTGAAAGTTTCTTCCCGACTGGATATTCCTCCAACGGTAAAATCAGCGGGGCGGTATTTTTGGAGCAGAAGACGCAGGGGGACGCAATATTCACCAGGCTGGAAACGCACAGTTTGCAGTCGGACGGCGTACATATCGCAAACCGGGCATACAAAAGCACAAACGGGATGGATCTGGGCAGGGAAGTGCCGCTGTCCCAGGTTCCGGAATGGGAAAGCCTTGTCCCGGATGCGATGCTGAAAGGGGCAAAGGGCCCGCTGTTTGCCTATTTTAAAATGCCGTTCGGCAATATTACAGAGCCGGGATCTCCTTTGGGGGTATCCATTGCGGCACGGGCAATGAAACAGATAGAGGAGGCCGACCGGCAGTACAGCCGACTTTTATGGGAATTTGAAGGCGGTGAACTGGCGATTGACGCGGACGGGACGTTTGTAAAGGTTGACCCAGATCACCCGACTCGGTTCACCCTGCCAAAGACGGTCAAAAGGCTGTTTCGCAGCATGAATACCAGTGACGACTTTTATCAGGTGTTCAATCCTGCCTTTCGGGATGTTAGTCTGCTCAACGGGTTAAATCAGCTGTTAAGGCGAATTGAGTTTTCCTGTGGCCTTTCCTATGGGATTTTAAGCGATCCCAACGATAAAGAGCTGACTGCCACTGAGATTGTCAGTTCCAAGCAGAGGCTGTATACTACCGTAAGTGAAATTCAGGGGGCGTTACAGGACGCGCTGGATGACCTGATCGGCGCCATGGACTACTGGGCTAATTTCATCCCCGGAATACCGGAGGGGAAATATACGGTAGAATACCAATGGGATGACAGCATCGTTACAGATCTCAACACGGAGAAGCAGTTATTTTTGCAGGAGATCCGGGACGGTATCCGGCAGCGTTGGGAATATCGGGTGCGCTTTTTTGGCGAGGATGAAAAGAAAGCCAAGCAAATGGCAGGGGAAGATCAGACTGACAACATGCTGATGGGGTTCGGGGAGGAATAACGAATGCTGACGCCTGAGTATCTGGACCAACTGCCGGATTCAGTGATTGCGCTGTACCAGCAGGCGGAAATGGATATTCTGAAAGATATGGCGCGGCGTATCCTGTCGGTAGGGGAAATGACCTCGACGGCAGAATATCAGATGCGCCGGTTAGAGGCAATGGGAGCCAGCCGGGAATATATCATGCAGATGTTAAGCAGCCTGACCAGGAAGACGCGGCAGGAACTGCAGCACATGATGATAAAGGCAGGGGCTAAGACCCTAGCAGAAGACGATGAAATTTATCGCGCGGCTGGAAAGGATCCAAAACCGGTATCCCAATCACCGTAGATGCAAAGGATTATTCGGGCGGGGTTAAAAAATACCATGGGGCTGTTTCGCAACCTCACCCGCACTACGGCAAAAGCCGGGCAGGAACAGATGATTCGTGCGATGGATCGGGCATGGATGCAGATTGTCTCAGGTGGAGTTGACTATCGGCGTGCAGTGGAAAACGCCATCAAATCCGTGGCGGCTTCCGGGCTGTTGTCCGTCCAATATCCGTCCGGCCATTCGGACAGTCTGGACGTGGCGGTGAGGCGTGCGGTGCTGACCGGCGTCAATCAGACAGGGCTTAAAATGCAGGATGCCCGGATGGACGAAATGGACTGCCGGTTTGTAGAGGTATCCGCCCACGGGGGAGCCAGAAATAAGGGTTCAGGTCCGGCCAACCATGAGAGCTGGCAGGGGAAGGTCTATTGCAGAAAAGGAAAGTCAAAAGAGTATCCGGATTTTTACCGCGTTACCGGATACGGCACCGGCGAAGGGCTGGGCGGCTGGAATTGCCGGCACCATTACCATGCGTTTTATCCGGGGATCTCCAAACGGGTGTATTCGGATCAGGACTTGAAGGACTTAGATCAAAAAACGGTGGTATACAACGGGAAGCAAATGAGCGTTTATGAAGCCACGCAAAAGCAGCGGGAGCTAGAACGCCATATCCGCAAGTGGAAGCGGGAGGCCGCCATGATGGAGGCGGCGGGTTTAGACCCGTCCTTTGCCAACAGCAAGGTGCGGGAATGGCAGGCAAAGCAGCGGGACTTCATCGCGCAGACCGGCCTTGTCCGGCAACATGACCGGGAAAAGGTAGTGGCAGGATCTGGTGAAGGGATGACGGCGCCCTTTGAAATTCGTATGTCCATGGATGATTCCTCTTTGACAGATCAGGACAGAGGTGCCTTGAACCGTTATATATCGTCTGAAAGCTACCGTATCAATGCAAAATTAAGAGCGCAGGAAAATCTGTCCGAGAAGGATCACGAATTGATACGATCAATCGACAGTGCTATAATGAAATTGCCTCAGTACAAAGGCAAGGTTTATCGGTCGTTATCCTCTGAGTATATGGAGAACTGGGCGGATTTTGACGAAAGGCACCGTCCGGGCAATATCATTCGTTACGACGCCTACACATCGACTTCGAAAAATATTTATGATGAAACGATGGATATCCAAATGATCATCAAAAGCAAACGGGGATACGACTTTGTCGGGATCAATGATAAGGAAAAAGAAGTTCTTTTTAAAAGAGGGACCATGTTTCTGGTTACAAAACGAGAGGGAAATACCATATGGATGGAGGAGATTTAATGCCATATGAAGATAGAAGATGGTATGATGATGTAGGCGGAAGGGTGCTGATGTGCAGTTATTGCATCCATCGGCGCGAGGGATTAACCTGTGACGCCTTTCCGGATGGGATTCCATATGGCTTGTTGGAAAGAGAAGAGCACGACACGCCATACCCTGGGGACAATGGGATTCGGTTTCAGCCCAAAGAAAAACAGGAGTAATCGTCGCTTACAACTCAATAACCCAAGGCTCGCTGCTTTTTGCGGTGGGTCTTTTGTTATATCCAAAACGCAGTGGGCTGTGCGTTCAAACAGCCTGAATCCGGCCGGAGAAAGTCCGGGGTAGAAAAGATTTTAGGAGGATTTTTGACATGAAGAATATTCACGAGATTCTGGCAACGATGGGGATTGAAGTCCCGGCAGAGAAAAAGGCGGATCTGGACAAGGAGCTGCTAGCAAACTACCGCACTTTGGCCGACTATGAAAAACAGGCCAGCAAGCTGAAGCTGGCGGAGGAAAAAGTGCAGACTACCGCAGAAGCGTTGAAGCAGTTTGACGGCGTGGATGTAAATGGTATGAAAAATGAGATTGAAACGCTCAAAGGGAATCTGGCCGCCAAGGATGCAGATTATCAGAAAGCGCTGGAGGAGCGGGACTTTAACGACCTGCTGGATCATGTAATCCGCGAAGCGAACGGACGCAGCGCAAAGAGCATCAAGGCCAATCTGGATCTGGATGCGCTGCGCCAGAGCAAGAACCAGGAAAACGATATGAAAGCCGCGCTGGCCGCATTGAAAGAATCGGACGGGTACCTGTTCCACTCTGCGCAGCCAAATCCGGCACCTGCTATTGTGCTGCCGACTGGCGGCAATTCCCCGCAGACCACAGATGAAGACAGGGCACGGGCTGTAATGGGCCTGCCCCCTCAAAAAGGAAAGGATTGATTTAGATTATGGCAAATAGCATCACTCTGTTTAAAAAGTACACCGACCTTTTGGATGAGGTCTACAAAAACGCATCGGTTACCTCCATGCTGGACGGTGATATGTCTCTGGTGCAGATGGGAGCAAACACCAACGAGATCATCATTCCCAAGATCAGCATGGATGGGCTGGCGGATTATTCCCGCAACGGCGGTTATGTAGGCGGCGACGTGACGCTGACCAACGAGACGGTTAAGTTTAACTATGACCGCGGAAGAAGGTTTACAGTGGACGCAATGGACAACGAGGAAACGGCGGGCGTAGCTTTCGGTAAACTGTCCTCTGAGTTTATTCGCACTAAAGTGGCGCCGGAAATGGACGCGTTCCGCTTTGCCGCTTATGCGGGAACCACCGGGATTTCCAAAGTATCCGCAGGCGCGACGCTCTCCTCCGGCAACGATGTACTAACCGCGTTGGTCGCCGCGCAGAACCAAATGGATGAGGATGAAGTACCGGCAGATAACCGCTATCTGTTCATTACGCCAACCTTGTATAATCTGGTGCTCAATGTAGACACCACCAAATCCAAGGCGGTACTGGACAGCTTTGCAAGCATTGTCAAGGTCCCGCAGACCCGGTTTTATACCGCCATTGACCTGAAAGACGGCACGGATCACACCGGTTCGAGCGGAGAGGATGAGACCGCCGGAGGATACGCAAAGGCTGCCGCAGGAAAAGATATCAATTTCATGGTGATCCACAAGCCGGCACTGTTGCAGTATCCTAAACATACGGTATGCTTGAGTATTTTGATGTAAGCGTCATGCACCAATTCCTCTGCAATATTAACCGACTTAACAATCGAGGTCGCATATCGAATCATATTTTGATAGTATTGCAGATATAATTGCGTGAATTTGTCAGAGCAATTTTGATCCTTTGCGACCTAATTCTGTCTTTCCTTTATTGTCGAATTTGTTGTTATAATATCATATTCTATTGAAAAAATATAGTTGTTTATTTTGCCTTTCTTTGGTTATCAGAAATTATTTTGGCAGCACCACAATAAAAAAGCAGCCGTGAAATATTCCACAGCTGCTTTTGTTCTAAAGAAATGGGTGATGAAAGGGTACGATAAAGAGAGCGATAACCTTGACAGCATTATTTTTGATGCTTTAAAAGTCCAAGTGCCTTGGAAATTTCCATAACGACAAGGGGTGTCAGAATCAGTCCCAAAGCGAGCAGATATAATTTCCCAGGAAGAATAACCAGTCCAAATGCGATACGTAGGGGGGAAAACAGAACGACTGCGACCAATACGATGGAAAGCAATGCTGCCCAGTTCAGTTTATGGTTTCCAAAAAAGCCAATCTGGAACAATGAATGAACAGAACGCATATTGAATGCCTGGACTACCTGAGAAAGCGCTAATACCATAAAGGCCATTGTTTGCCCTCCGACCAGGGTCCCGGTAACCTGCTCTCCAGCTTGGAAGCCAATCAAGGTCAGAATACCGAACATGAATCCCTGCAGGACGATCCGGACGCCAAGGCCATGAGCGAAAATGCCTTCTTCTTTTGGTTTGGGCTTTTGTTCCATAATGTCCGGTTCCACCGGCTCCATGCCCAGCGCAATGGCAGGCATACTATCTGTTACCAAGTTGATCCATAAAAGTTGCATGGACAAAAGCGGTGTTTTGTGCCACAACAGCATAGCTGCAAAAACGGTAATAATTTCGCCGATATTGGTACCGAGTAAAAAGCCAACAACCTTTTTAATATTGGCATAAATACCGCGCCCTTCTCTAACGGCATCCACGATTGTTGCGAAATTGTCGTCCGTCAATGTCATATCGGCGGCGCCTTTGGCTACATCTGTGCCGGTGATACCCATGGCGCACCCGATATCAGCAGCTTTTAGCGCAGGAGCGTCGTTAACACCGTCTCCGGTCATGGATACGACCTGACCTTTTCGCTGCCAGGCTTTGACGATACGAATTTTATTTTCCGGAGAAACTCGAGCATATACAGCAATATGCTCCACCTGTTCGTCCAACTGCGAATCGGTCATGGTATCCAGCTCAGAACCGGTAATTGCACGATCAGCCGGTTGAAGAATGCCTAATTCTTTGGCAATGGCAGAAGCGGTGACAACATGGTCTCCCGTAATCATAACTGGTTTGATTCCCGCTTTGCGGCAGGTAGCCACTGCTTTTTTCGCTTCGGGACGTGGCGGGTCTATCATTCCTACAAGCCCTAGGAAGATCAGGTCGTTTTCTAATTCATCAGAAATGGGGGAGGCAGGCACTTCACGAATCTTTTTATAGGCAACAGCAAGGACACGGAGTGCGGATGCACTCATTTCTTCCGTAATACGTTTGGCGGTATCCAAATCCCCCTGAATGCAGCGGGAAGCCATCATATCAAATGCACCTTTGACGATGACAACATTTTCTCCGTCGATCTGATTAACGGTAGACATGAGTTTTCGGTCAGAATCAAAAGGAATTTCTGCTAGACGTGGATATTTTTGGCTAAGCATTTCCTGCGTCATACCATTTTGGTGTGCTGCAAGGATAATTGCCGTTTCCGTTGGATCGCCAATATGTTGCGGTTCATTGCCTTGAAAAACAACTGAGCCATCACAGCACAGGGTCGCATATTGAAGCAGCTGGCGAATTCCTTCGGAATTTTGTGTACTGATCTTTTCAGTTGCTCCGCCATCTCGATACGCTTCGATAAGAGTCATACGATTTTGTGTAAGGGTGCCAGTTTTATCCGAACAAATGATGGAGGCGCTGCCAAGTGTTTCCACCGCGGGAAGCCGACGGATAATAGCGTTCTTTTTCACCATTCGCTGAACACCAATGGAAAGAACAATGGTAACAATGGCTGGCAGCCCCTCTGGAATAGCCGAAACTGCCAGGGAAACCGCTGTCATGAAAATTTCCATAACCGGAATACCGTTTATAATGCCAACGATAAAAATAATCGCACAGGCAGCGATCGCAAGAATCCCTAGATATTTGCCCAGCTGTGCCAGCTTTTTCTGAAGTGGAGTTTGTCCTTCTTCTTCATTTTCCAAAAGATTGGCAATTTTCCCCATTTCTGTATCCATACCCGTAGCAGTGACTACTGCGGTAGCTGTGCCATAGGTAATGCTACAGCCGGAAAAAACCATGTTGCTTCGGTCGCCCAATGGAGCATTCTGATCAGTAATGGGCTGTGTATCTTTTTCCGCGGGAACCGATTCACCCGTTAATGCGGATTCTTCACTTTTTAAGCTCACACTGTGAAGCAGTCTGGCGTCAGCAGGAATAAAATCTCCAGCTTCCAGCCGGATAATATCTCCTGGCACCAAATCTGCGGCGTTTAAAATGGTTTCTTTTCTGTTGCGGATCACACGGGCATGAGGGGCAGACAGGCCTTTTAGAGCGTCTAGGGCTTTTTCAGCCTTACTTTCCTGCATAACGCCCATAACGGCATTTACCACAACAATGAGCAGGATCAAAGCGGGTTCAAAAAATTCTTTTGGCTCCATTTCGATGCAGGCTATGACAAAAGAAATCAGAGCGGCACCAATCAAAATAAGAATCATAACATCTTTAAATTGGTCTAAAAATCTCTGCAGATTCGTCTTCTTTTTCTTTTCCCGTAGTCGGTTTTCACCATACTGCTGTTTTCGCTGAAGAACCTGCTCGTCAGTAAGCCCATAAGAAGCATTGGAACCTAATTCTTTGAGCACGTTTTCACCGGTTTCATGGTAAAAAATCAATTTAGAGTCTCCCTTCTTGTTTTGCAATATTTAACCTGCTGTAAAAAGCAACAGGCTGTTCATCCTTTCTATATATGCGACAAAATGCACCTCAACTTATCTTGAGGTGCATTTCTTGAAAAGAACGCAACGATCTTGGGGATAAAAGAGATTCCATAAAAATATACCATCTAAAATGTTCTATGATATCCATTTTACAAGACCATTCTCTTTTTTGAAGTATGAAATCATTATACCAAGAAAGAGTAAAATGGCAAGATTTATCTGGAAAATTCACAATTCCGATCTGATTTGTTTGCAATAAAGTCGTATTTCCAAAGAAAAATGATTTAAAATGAACAGAGAAAACGTGCTTTTCAACAAATTTTGTGGCTATTACACAGTAAAATATATGAAAATAAGACCAGAATATTGACGATTTTAAGTATAAAATCCAGTTTTTATTCAGGACTATTGCGGTTTCTTTTAAACGATGATATGGTATAGTTCAGATAAAGAAGAGGAGATTGGCATAGATACACTTTGCGGAGGTAGAATATGCCAGAACAAGTCAGAAAAGTCATTATCTCGGACGGCGATCAGGATTTACTTTTTTTATTGCGGAATGCTTTTGTTTCAGTTGGATTCCAAGTGGTTACCGTCTCCAAAAACGGAAAGAAGTTGTGGGAAACTATTCGGAATGAACGGCCCGATGCGGTGATATGTAATGTATTTATGCCGCATTATGATGTCATTTCTATTATGGAGAAACTCCGTGGGGAAAAAGATATCAATTTTCCGGTATTTGCCATTTTGTCCTCGTTTGACCAGGATTTTTTACTCGAAAGATTTTTGGCTGCAGGCGGAAAGGAAGTATTTCTTCGGCCAACAGATCCGGATATGGCCGCACAGAGAATACTCAAGGCACTTCAGGCAGCGTCTGGGCGCATTTATACTGTTGATTTTTCAAAGACTGCTTTTTCTCCAGAAGAAAAAGCAGCGCAAGTGCTGAAAAGAATTGGAATGCCTGTGCATCTCAGTGGATATCATTTGGTAAAAATGGGAATAGGAATGATGCTTGAGCATCCAGAATATTTTTCTGATATGCGTGGTTTATGCCAAAAGGTGGCTGATAAGGCAGACAGCACGTATAACCGGGTAGAACGAAATGTGCGAACGGCAGTGGAAACCGTTTTTGAACGGGGAGACATTCAATTGCTACATAAGATTTTTGGTTATACCGTTAGCAGAAAAACAGGGAAACCCAGCAATATACAGTTTATGGCTACGCTTTATGAATATATCACAGATCATACCACAAATGGAACAACACATATTATCTAAAATCAAAGGCCTGGAATCTAATCTGGGCCTTTATCTGTTTTAATATCCCAAGCGAAATACAAGGAGGAATGAATCTTTTCTAAAAAGAAGACCATTGTTCGTAATGATCAATTTTTTGGTTTAACCGATCCAGAGAAGCCTGCATATCTTCCATTCTCTGAATCAGCTGCCTGCGTTGCTCTATTAAAATCTGTTTTCGAGCTTCCAGTGTAGAATCGCCTTTCTGATATAATGCAACATACGCAATCAGTGCTTCAATTTGCACACCGGCTTTTCTCATACATTTCATCAATTCAATCCAACGACAGGATGCTTCATCATAATCCCGGATTCCACTTTTGCTGCGGGGGACATGGGGGATAAGGCCAATACGCTCATAATAGCGTAATGTATCGGCAGTAATATCGTATTTTCGGCTAACCTCTGCGATGGTCATAAAATATTCCTCCTTCATACCAGTTTTCATTGGTAGTACGTAAAAAGTTTTTGCATTTTTATCATATCATTAGAAGCAAACTCCAAGTCAAGAGAAAAAAACAATATTTTCCTCTCAAAATAAAGAGGATTCTTTTAACTAGCAGAAATATTTTTAGAAAAAACCCCCGCTTGCAAAAATGCTATGTAAGCGGGGGTTCTTTGCGTTATTCTTTATAGAATTCACGGATTAGAGAATTTTGACTTAAATATTCTCCAGAACAAGAAGAAAACAAAAGATATCGTTCAATCAAATCGTGGACCATATCCTGGTAAGGAGCATCCACAGGGTATTCAGCAAGCGCTGATTCGATTTTTTCCCGGTACAAAAATGGCTCAAACCCATGGACGGTATTGATATGAATATCAGCTGAAGGCCGATAGGGCTGAATATACAAGCGTTCTCCTTTTAGAACTTTATCCCACATCGACAGAGTAGTGGCTGCTGTTGAGTTACGAAAAGCCAAATCGCGAATAATCCGGCGTGTTAAGCGAAGCTGCCTTGCTGGAATCAAAACCCTGCCGTCTGCCGACACAAAATCACTATGTACGCTGACGTAAATTCCCGTACAAGGATGTCCATCCATCGCTGCGAAAAAAAGCGGATGAAGCGCATGTATTCCTTCAAAAATGAAAAATGTATCGGGCGCATAGGAAACATGGAACGTTTTTTCGCGCCTGCGGCTTTCGTGAAAATCAAAAATAGGAAAATCCGCTTCCCCCTGTGACCAAAGCTGCTGCATCAAATGGTGAAAATATTCCATATCTAACCCGTCGATACTTTCGAAATTGGTACTGCCGTCTTCCCAAAACGGCAGTTGATCCCTGGGCTTATAAAAATTGTCCAGAGAAATGCGTTCCGCATTTTTGCCACACTGCTTTAAGTGATCAATCAGTTTTTTGGCCGTAGTTGTTTTTCCAGAAGCAGAGGGCCCCGCCAGCAGAATAACAGTGGTCTGCTTTTGGATGATATAGCTGCAGACCTCTCGTATTTTACTGTCAAAAACAGCTTCCTCTGCAGCAAAAAAACCCTGTGGATTTTGAAACAGACGTTCTGCTGCTTTTTGTGCAGATACTTTTTCCATTTTTTTCTGATACCGTTTTACGATGACGCCCCCCTCCCTTACTGTCAACCTATGACGGCAGATTTCTTTCTATGCCGCCGACCATGATGGCTTTAATATTAAGAAGTATTCTCATCATAACATTTTTTTTCTGTTTTTTCAAGGCTATAACTCCATATCCCCCAGTACATCTTCCAAATGAATAGGGGATACCTGCCGTAAAGCAAGATGATAGAGTACAGCATATGCCTTTTCAAAATCCTGAGCCAGGCGGGGATTCATCCAGCAAAGTGCTGTATCCGCTTTATCCTCTTCTGTAAAACATCGGACAGCATATTCTGTTTTACCTGCTTGCTGGTATTCCAGAAGAGCATAACAGCGCTGGCGGTATTTATTTTCATCTGATTTCCATCCCATATGTAACACACAAATTTCCACAGCTTTTGCACCCTTTCCGCTTTGCATTCCTGCTTCTCAGTATAAACGCAATCGGGAAAAATTGATACAAGTATATTTTGGTAAGCTATTTTAAAAATTGAAATGAGGTCTTTTCAAAAAAGATTTTTTGGAGAATAGAAGAATTATCATAAGAAAAGACAATGCTAAATCAGAAATAAAAATACGGCCACCTAAGCGGAAAGAGGTGAAAATCATGCAACTTGTGATTCCCATACGGAGAATCGACGGTACTCTCCCTTTTTGTGTCGTATACCAGCTCAGTGCAGCAAATACCGGTGTGCAGACCGCAGCAACGGACCAGCTAATCCACATATGGGATAGAATAGTATGCATCAGCCCATACCGCGTAGCCATAATATCCCGTTAGCATTGACGAAAAAAACAAGAAAGCAGAAAGAGCAGCCTGCAGTGGGGTTTTGCTGCGAACCGCAATCCATACGGCCAACAAGATCCATATATTGATCCGTGAGAAAATTTCAGCCCCAGCAGAAAAAAGAGGACCCCAAAATCCAATTTGTTTTGGCGGAATAATATCCATCCATTTAGAGAGAATCCCCAATAAAAAGCCTAAAAGCACAAAAAAGAGACTGCGCAGTCCCCAATTTTTTGCTTTTTTGAAAAAACGATGTTGATATTCTTTTGCCATTTTTTATCCTTCCAATCGTTTTATCAGAAAACGATTGGAAGATTTAAAATCCGTCAAAAAAGTCCTGACCAGATATTTCTGGTCAGGACTTAGAAAGGGATTATCCCAAATGAAGCAGTATGGATGCAAAGTTAAAATAAACGATGAGAGACAGCGCATCAACGATAGTAGTAATAAAAGGACTGGCCATTACCGCCGGATCAAATCCAATGCGTTTTGCCACGATAGGAAGCGTACAACCAGTGATTTTTGCAATCGTTACCGTGACCACCAGTGTGAGGCAGACAACCAATGATACGGAGAGCCCCACCTGATCCAGTAACATCATTTTGGCAAAATTGGCGACAGAAAGGGTTAATCCACATAAAATGGCGACTCGTATCTCTTTCCAAATGATTTTGAGAAGGTCGGACATGCGGATTTCTCCCAAGGAAAGGCCACGAATTATAGTCACTGACGCTTGGCTACCTGCATTGCCTCCTGTATCCATTAACATGGGAATAAAAGCGGTCAGCGCTACCTGTGCTGCCAGAGCGCTTTCATATGCTTGGATAATCTTTCCGGTGAAGGTAGCAGATACCATCAGCAAAAGAAGCCAGGGCACTCTTTTTTTCCAAAGTTCAGTCGTGCTTGTTTTCAGATACGGCTTGCCGGTAGGGGTGATGGCTGCCATCATTTCGATATCTTCTGTATTTTCTTCTTGCAGAACGTCCATCGCATCGTCAAAAGTTACGATTCCGACCAGCCGATATTCCTGGTCTACTACTGGCAATGCTAAAAAATCGTATTTTTGCAGTTGATTGGCGACTTTTTCCTTATCATCCAAGGTAGAAGCGGCAATCACATGGGTCTGCATAATCTCTCCGATAATCGCTGTTTTGGGGGAGAGCAAGAGTTCTCGTACTGTGACCAGCCCTTCCAATTTTCGGTCGTGATTTGTCACGTAGCAGGTGTAAATGGTTTCTTTATCTACACCTGTTGCACGAATCCGGGAGAATGCCTCGTCCACCGTCATGGTCTTTTTCAGATCCACATATTCGATGGTCATAATGCTGCCGGCACTATCCTCCGGATAATGAAGAATTTCGTTGATTTTTTTGCGCACTTCAGGACTGGTTTGGCGCAAAATTCGCTTGACTACGTTGGCGGGCATCTCTTCGATAATATCCACCGCGTCATCAAGATATAATTCATCTAAAACCTCTTGTAGCTCTTTATCGCTAAATGCCTGGATCAGGATTTCCTGCAAATCGTTATCCATTTCGGCAAACGCTTCCGCTGCTAACTCCTTTGGAAGAAGCCGGTATACCAACGGGAGACTATCCTGCGGCATTTCTTCCAGAATTCCGGCAAGATCCACAGGGTTCATGGTGCTTAATAGTTGTTTCAGTTGAGAGAATTTTTTTTCGGTCAATAAAGCCAGTGCTTTTTCTGTCATGTTCATTCCTCCTAAGTATTGTAGTTCGTTAGGTAGGAAGCGGGAACATCAGACTGCAGAAGAAGTCATCCATAGAAAAGAGGATTCCGCACAGGTACGTTGCTGGAAGCAATCTTTTCATATATACTTCGCGGAACGGTCTTTGTGTCGCCAGTACTTCCTGCATCCATGCGTTGTCACCTCACTCTTTCACCTTGATGAAAATGCTTTAGCTGTTTTTTCAGGAAAATAACTACCGATGGAATAAAAAACCGCCGAAGATTTGCTCCAGCGGTGACGATATTGCGGCGTTTCAAAAAGCGCAACCAAATCCAGCCACCGTTTGAGCTTCAACTTCGCAGGGCGATGAAATTATATTAGACAATGCCTTAGTTTCGACATGGCCTGTTGACCTTCTCATAGTGTCTCTACTATTTCGCGGCAGCAATCCGTATCCCTGTGGTAGCCTTACCTACCGGGTTCTTTTATTCCGTCCCTATCATATGCTTTCCAGTTCTTTTTGTCAACCGTTTTGCTGTAATAGTGACTTTATTTTCATCATATTCCTTTTATTCCATCAAAACAGAAGAAATGTGATAATTCTCCTTGTTGTCGCATCTTATAACAAGAGTTTTATTTCACCCCAGCCGGTCTCTTAGAAGTTCTCGGCCAAAAAGATCAGGATGGTAATCAATATTAGATATTCTATATCCGGCGTCAGTCTTTTTTACTTCAAAAACAGTACTTTCTTCATTAGATTCACCGCTCACATAATTGCTGCGATAGGTGTTTTCTTTCAGCTTTTCGATTGAAAGCAGCTCAGTGCCAACTACAGAAGCTCCGCTGTCAATCCGGAGATGCAGCGTACCGTCCATATCTGCGAATTTCGTGGATAAGATCCATTCCAAAGCCTCGTCAATGAAAATATTTCCGTAGTATTCGACCAGTTCGCTGTAATTTTTCGAGGTTCTTGCAAAGGCGAAAGAATCAATTGTCACCTGGTCGTCATCATATACCTCGATATCGCTGAATATGCGCCTCATACAATCCTGAGGATCTTCCGTAGCTAAATCATTGATTTCAAACATGGCGTCACAGAATAATTCCTCAAGCACGGATTCTGTTGGTTCCTCCTCAGAAGCAGAGGATTCTTCTTTAGATCCCTCCTTGCTGAAAGGTTGAGAAGTATCCCCCCAGAGGGTTAGATGAAGAAGGGGATACCCCTTGCGTCTGCGCACATCCGCTTAGCAGAAAGCAAACCAACAGGACTGTTATTTGAAGAAATCTGGTCTTCATAAAATTTCCTCCTAATTCTTTTTTTTACTTTAAAAATAGGGTTATTCGAGATAAGAGATCGGTCCATAGCTGCCTTTTTCCAAATACAACCCGTCTGATTGCAAAATCAGATCGCAGCCGGTGGGGCCATAGGCTTTGAAATCGGCTCCGGCTGGAACGGTTGTATCGATTTGCTTTTGCTGGTTCCAATTTTCGTCGAACACCAAAAGATACAGTGTTTCTTCGATCGCATTAATGTCAAAATTTTCGGCATAGATGTCAAACCAATCGACGCATTCGGCAATGATAACGTGATTTTCTGCATCGTAAACAAAATCGAGCAGGTAAGGATCACCGGGTTTATATTTATGGTCAGCAGGAGCGTACAGGGCTTTTACCGGCTGACGGCGCTCACCGGTAGCCAGATCTATGCTGTAAAGCGTATTCCATTCCAGATAAATCAGCTCGTTTTTGCCGGTGATTCCGCCGATTTGTGATGCAGAGAGAACGCCTAGCTGCTGCGCCTGTCCGGAAATCGTATCCCGGCAAATAAATTCGTCAGCCCACCCATCTCCGCCTGCAGAGTGTCCAATGTGATAGACCTCATATCGACCGTCCGGGCTGGTATAGGTCAGATTTTCCCGTGTTAACTGGTTTTCGTCAATTACATAAACTTCTTTTCCCGAACCGGATAAAAAGTCAATATCGTGCCGGATATTGCCGATTTTGACCGAAGCGGTTTTAACAGAAGGGTCAAGGACGATGAGCTCAGCTGCACTTTCTTCCGTCAAAGACTGTGTTTTCCGCGGGACACTGACCTGATAAAGGGACTTTTGTTTTTGCATCCATTCATAGGTGAAGATTTCCGTATCGTTTTGATAGGATCTGTTGTAAAGAAGAACGACATCGTCTTTGAAAAGGGGTACTCCGCGGAAGAAAGCATAATTTTTCGCAGAGAAATCATAAGAAGCATATCCGCCGTATAGTGAAACCTGAAATTCCAGAAAACCGTTATGGTATTGACCGGGCTGACAAACGGACAGAGTATTGATATCATAAGCAGGAGCGGTTGTCTGAGCACGTTCCACAAAGGTTCCGTTGACGTCAAACTTCTGAATTTCTGTGTGGACGTTTGATTTCTGATTGTCGTCATCCCAAACTTCCCACGGCAATTTCTCTGAAGATGGGGGGAAAGAAGAAACATGGTACAAAACAGCATAGTTTTTTAGGGCCTGGTCGTAGTAGACAGATGCGATATGCCAGTAAGGTTCCGATGGTGTTTGAAAATCCAGCTTTTGCTCTAAAGGTTCTAGTGTTGTGGCATCATAGAAGAAAAGCTGTTTCCCGTTGGTGTAACAAAAAGTACCGTCTTGCAAATCACTGATACTGCCCCAACCATACCGCTCGTAAGGAAAAGAAAAGCTGCCGATCACATAGCCGGTGTCACTGCCGTTCTGTACCGCAATGACTTGTCCTTTGGGCGGCGCACCAAATTGATCCAAGTCATCCGGGGATAAAATTTCTCCAGTATCTGTGTTTTTTACGTAAAAAGAAAAGCTTTTGATTTGTGCTACTTTTTCTCCTTGCAAAGAAGATGCAGATACCGATTCCAGCGTACTAGGGTTCGCAGGGGAGACCGATTCAGAAGGCTGGCTGCTGGTTGCTGCTGCGGGGAGTGAGGACGAATCGTCAATGGAATCTGAATTTTTAGGAGGGGGAGTTTTCTGCCTGCATGCAACTAGGCTTCCTGCCAGAATGGCAGAAGAAAGTACAATGCTGAATGCTATTTTTCCAAATCGTTTTCCACTTGCCCGGAAAAGATTGTAAAATCGACGTTCTAATGTTTTTTTGCTTGCAGAAAAATGGGTAGAGAAAATTGTGTTTTGTTGGGTTATTCCTGTTTTTAAAATGCATAGCAGCGCTTGTCCGTACTGACGGCGAAAAAAATCATCTTTCCCTTTTAGCACGGCATCATCACAGGAAATTTCAATATCCTGATCTGCCTTGCGTACCATAATCCAAACCAAGGGATTGAACCAATGTGCTGCGTTGGAGAGCAAAAGGATAAATTTATACAACATATCCCGTCTTTTCCAGTGAATCAGTTCATGCCGAAGAATCATGGACAAATCTTCTTCAGAAAATGTGATGTTTGGCAACAAAATAAGGGGAGAAATAATTCCAATCATCATTGGGCTGCCTATTCCGTCAAGAATCGCCAGGCGAATGTTCCTTTTCACACCCAGTTCTGACCGGATGTTCCGATATACAGACAGTTGCTGGGGATCTACGGACGGTTCGCCACGTCGGCGTATTTTCATGCGGAAGGAAAAATAGATGGAAATATGCCATGTCAAAAAGAAAAATGCGCCGACAAGCCAGCCGATGGCAGCCGGTTTGCTTATGGTAGTTGCTTGCCCGGCCGCCTTTTTCTCCGTATTCATTTGAACTTCATAATGCTCCATTTGCTGCTGATAAAGGACATTTGCAGCAGATGAAACAGACGGATCTACATTTTCTTTTGGAGCTTCCGGCTTGGGAATATCCGGGATTTTACTCTCGTCTACACCATAGACGATTTCACGTTCCGGTACAGGTAATATAACTGGAGTTTGCGAAAAAGAAAAACGAAAGGGAATGATTAGGCGGAGCGCTAAAATGAGCCAGACACAATATCTCCACTTGGCGGAATAACGTTTGTCCAACAGCGGTTTGGTAACAAGAAAAAGAAAAATAACAACTGATGTTCCCAAAGAGATTTCAATTACGGTATGGAAAATTTTTTCAAACATCTTCTTTTCCCTCCTTGTGCCGGTCCAATATATTTTGGAGTTCTTCCAGATCCTTTTCTGTTAAATCTCCACTTTCAACGAGTGCTGCTGTCATGCGGGAAAAAGCACCGCCATATAATTTATTTAAAAAAGAATGGTTGGAAAATTGCTGATATTCTTGCCGTGTTACCAAAGGGGTATAAATGTTACTACGGCCGCTTTTTTCAATTGCCAGATATTGTTTGCTGCATAGGTGAGAAAGAATAGTCAAAACGGTTGTATCTGCCCAGCTTTTTTTATCCAGCCAAGGGTTCAAGTCGCTGCGCAGGAAAGGACGGTTTAATTCCCAGACTGCACACATTAATTCTAATTCGGCATCCCCAAGTTTTTTCAGTGATTTATGCATAGTAGCCCTTCTTTCTACGGTAATAGAAATTGACAAGCATATTCTATCATTGTAGAATATGCTTGTCAAGATAATAAAAATATTGAAATACCTACAATTTTCATCATGAGATGTCGGAAAGCAGTATAAAGATGGGGAGGC
>Ga0129314_1001208_pt1 | contig 19402 bp, 22 predicted proteins | sample O1111metagenome_FD_94431 | JGI IMG/M metagenome (GOLD analysis project Ga0129314, IMG submission 94431) | Orangutan individual fecal microbial communities from fecal samples from Wisconsin, USA - O1111 metagenome | ecosystem: Host-associated > Mammals > Digestive system > Large intestine > Fecal... | reverse complement strand
ATATACAGGCAATTATTATTTCAAAGACTAGGAGGATATTTCTATGAAACAGGGACGAGCATTACCGGAGGTGCTGACAGAGCTTCAGCGTCAGAATGCGGCAAAGCAGGACTATATCGGTGCGGCGGAGGCATTCCGTCTGGACGAGGATGGCAGCACCTTCCGCATCGGAGACGATCACAGCTTTGGTACCACACAGCTTTTCCATCGTCAGGTGGCATCGGCACTCGGCATTCCGGCGAAGTATTATGATATGATGCAGAAGCAGAAGCCGAATCTTCTGGCTGATAATGTGAATGCATGGTTCAGCGATAAAGGCAACAGCTACATGGTCAGAACACTTGACTACGGCGGCGGACAGGTTGCGAGAGCATTGCTTTCTGACCGTTATCACCGAATCGACAATCTGGAAATCGCATCGGCGGTGCTGCCGCTGTTCGCCGGACAGGAAGGTATGGAGGTCATGTCCTGCGAGGTTACCGAGAATAAGCTGTATCTGAAGATCGTCAATCACCGTCTTGAAATGGCTTGTGTCGGTGATCGTGTGCAGGCGGGTGTCATCATCTCCAATTCCGAGGTGGGACTTGGTGCTGTGTCTGTGCAGCCGCTTGTTTATACGCTTGCCTGCACCAATGGCATGGTGGTCAACAGTATGGGTGAACGCCGTACTCATGTCGGCAGAGCGGCGAAGGCTCTCGAAGACAGCTTCAATATCTACACCGATGAAACACTCGAAGCCGAGGATAAGGCTTTTATGCTGAAACTCCGTGATACAACACTTGCTGCGATCGAAGAAGCAAGGTTCTCTCAGATCGTGGGCGTATTGGAGCAGAGTCACGGCGCGAAAATCACCGGCAGAGTGCAGGATGTGATCGAACTGACCGGCAAGGCGTATGACCTGAACCAGCCGGAACAGGACAGCATTCTGAATTATCTCATCAAGGGCGGTGATCTCTCCCTCTACGGTCTGAGCAATGCCATCACGCGGGCTTCGCAGGATGTAGATTCCTACGACAGAGCCACTGCGTTAGAGGGCATCGGCTGGCAGGTCGCTACCATGCCGGCAGCACAATGGAAGGAGCTGAATGCATGAGCAGAACGTATAAAGACAGAAAAGGATATAAAACACGCAGAAAACGCCACGGATACCCTGTGCCGGAGATCTGTAATTACACCCGCGGCAGCTATGAAGATTACGATCACAGTGACGAGGAACTGTATGTAGACGACCAGTGCTGCGAAAACTGCCGCTTTTATGGGAACTGCTATCATACGCCGTTCCCATCGGGATGGTGCGAATACTGGAAGGACGGCAGATATTGAGAGAATATGTTGTCGAGAACGAGTTTGTCAAAGCGGTCAAGGCGGCAGGCGGTGTGGCATATAAGCTGACATCGCAGACCGCAAACGGACTGCCGGACAGACTCGTTCTGTTTCCGGCGGCAAAGACGATCTTCGTAGAGCTGAAAGCACCGGGGAAAATGATGCGACCGTTGCAGCGTAAAAGACGGTATCAGCTTATGAAACTCGGCTTTCCCGTCCTCTGCATCGACAAACTGTATCAGATCAAACCCTGCATTGATGCAATCCTTGCATGGACACCCGGTGAACCGTTCCCGGAAGGCATCGGTGCGAAGATACCCGATCTGGAAAGGGCAACGCTGCCGACGGATATGGATAACTTCGGGGAAACGCTTGAACCCATCGATCCGGACGATTTGATAGAATTTTATACACTGGGCGATGAAGATGGAGGTGATGCCCTATGAAGTTCGTGCCGCATGATTATCAGAAATACTGTGTGGAGTATATCAAGACACATCGTATCTCTGCTTTATTCCTCGACATGGGCTTGGGTAAGACGGCAGTCACGCTGACGGCGCTCCGTGACCTCATGTTCGATGAGCTGAAAGTGTTGAAGGTACTCGTCATAGCGCCCCTTAGAGTAGCGAGGGATACTTGGCCGTCTGAGGTAAAAAAGTGGGATCACCTGACCGAGCTTGAAATCTCGGTCATTGTCGGGAGTGTTAAGGAGCGCACGGCGGCGGTGAACCATAACGCTTTCATATACATCGTGAACCGTGAAAATGTGAAGTGGCTCGTAGAGTATTACGAGAAGAACGGTCTTCGCTGGGATTACGATATGATCGTCATTGACGAGCTGAGTTCCTTCAAAAACTACCAGTCACAGCGGTTCAAATGGTTGCGTAAGGTTCGGCCTTTCGTGAAGCGCTGGGTAGGATTGACAGGAACGCCGACTTCCAACGGTCTCATGGACTTATGGGCGGAAATCGGTATCCTTGACGGCGGTAAACGGCTCGGGCGGTTTATTGGCAGATTCCGTGAAAGCTACTTCAAGCCCGGCAGCATGAATCCGAGCACAGGTGTGGTGTTCTCATATACACCCCGTCCCGGTGCAGAAGAGCAGATATATCAGAAAATTTCTGATATTACGATATCTATGAAAGCACTGGATTATCTGGATATGCCGGAGTGCGTGTATGTCAACCATGAGGTCGAGATGAATGATGCCGAGCGTAAGCTGTACGATCAGTTAAAGCATGACCTCATTATCCCTTTAGAGGACGGAGATATAGATGCCACCAATGCAGCGAGTCTCAGCAACAAACTGCTCCAAATGGCAAACGGCGCAGCCTATGACGAAAACAAGGAAGCCCGTGTCATTCATCAGCGAAAACTGGAAATGCTCGAAGATCTGATCGAAGCCGCCAACGGACAGCCTGTGCTGATTGGATACTGGTTCAAGCATGACCGCAGCCGCATTGTGGAGTATCTGAATGCCTGTGGCTACAATCCCCGCGACATCAAGGACAGCGCCGACATCACAGACTGGAATGACGGAAATATCCCTGTCGCCCTGATACATCCTGCATCGGCAGGACATGGACTAAATATCCAGTCCGGCGGTCATATCATGATCTGGTTCGGACTGACATGGAGTCTGGAACTGTATCAGCAGACCAACGCAAGACTATGGCGGCAGGGACAGCGGCACACTGTCACCATTCATCACATCATAACAAAAGACACTGTCGATGAAGACGTGCTGTCAGCTCTCGCCAATAAGGATGTGACGCAGGAAAAGCTGATTGCAGCAGTCAAGGCTCGCCTGTGATCATACTCTCTGTATGATCCGCCCTTATTTGACGACAAAAAGACGGCAAAGCGGCGACAAAAAGGTAACGCCACACTATTTCGGAGGTGAAATCATATGGCTCGTAAAAACAACCGCATGAAAACAGAATATCACAGAGGGCTCGGCTTTGATCCGAGAAAATATATCACAGCGCCGGTGCATCACACGGCATATGTTCTCCCAGACCGCACACCGCACCGTGGGGACATCTGGTTTGCGAACCTCGGCACGCATCCCAATTCCAGTGTGCAGTCCGGTACTCGTCCTGTTGTCATCATTTCTAATGACATCGGCAACGCACACGCTGACACTGTCAATGTGATTCCAATGACCAGACACCTGAAAAAGCCGGAGCTGCCCTGTCATACACAGCTTGATCCACGCGGCGTCATCGGCGGCAGCCAGCTTCTCGCACCGTCAATGGTTCTGGCGGAGCAGCTCACCACCATCAGCAAGTATGCACTGAGAACCTATGCAGGGCATATTTCCGATGACGAGGCAATGAACCGCATCGAGACTGCGGTGCTGTCACAGTTCGCTTTGGAAAGGAGTGTGCCTGAATGCCTGTAAATTTTGTCAATATCCCGGATGTTCTGAAACAGACAGCATCCTTCTGCGTCTGGAAGATGGAGAAACGCAGCGGCAGACCGACCAAAGTGCCATATAACCCGAAAACCGGCGCAATGGCGAGAACCAACGATCCGTCCACCTTTGCAGACTTCAATACTGCGATGAAATCCTACGCCATTGGCGGCTGGGACGGTATCGGCTATCGTGTCAGCGAGGGCATTGGTGCAATCGACATCGACCACTGTATCCGTGAGGATGGCAGTCTCAATGATGTCGCAGCATCCATCCTCGGTATCTTTCCCGATGCCTACTTTGAGAAATCTCCCTCCGGTACAGGACTGCGCGGTTTCTTCCGCCTCTCTCCCGATTTCGCCTACGATAAGACCGTGTATTACATCAACAACCGCAAACACGGTCTGGAGGTCTACCTTCCCGGCGTGACGAATCGCTTTGTTACCGTTACCGGCGATATGTTCCGAAACGGCGCAGTCACCCGAAATGACGATGCCCTGCGCACACTACTGGACACCTTCATGAAACGCAGCACCCGTGTGTCTTCTAAAACTGTCGAACCTGTGTCTTATCTCGATGATGACGGTGTTATTGCACACGCATCTACATCGGAATCCGGCGACAAGTTCAAAGCATTATACGAAGGTCGATGGGAAGAAGGCTATGATTCACAGTCTGATGCAGATATGGCTTTAGTCTCCATTCTTGCCTTCTGGTGCGGCAATGTGGAGGAGCAGATTGACCGTATCTTCCGTACCTCCGGGCTTATGCGTGACAAGTGGGATCGCATGACCGGCGACAGCACCTACGGTCAGATCACGATTCGCAATGCTGTGTCCACCAACGGCGAGATCTACACGCCCATCATGACCGGTTCCGCAGAGGATGACTTTGAAACTCTTGATGACGATGAGGAAGAAGCAGAGATGCTGACCTTTGAACCTGATCTCTCCCACATCACGCTCACAATCGAGGAAATGCGGCCGCACACGAAGCCCCGCTATCAGCGTGATGAGATCGGCATCGGCTATGCTTTTGCCGATTACTTCAAGCCTATTGCTCGTTTTGACCGGGAGCGCGGCATCTGGTATGTCTATGACGGGAAGGTCTGGCAGCCGGATGAGAATGCTCTCGCCGTGGCGGAACTTGCGAAGATTCTCGCTGACCGTCTGTACACATTTGCACTTCAGATCACCGATGAGGATACCCGAAATAGATATATCAAGCGCGTGCAGAAACTCCAGATGCGCAAGAATCGCCGCACGATGATCGAGGATGCAAAGTCGGTCTATCCGGTATCCCACACTGTTTTTGACCGAAATACCGATCTGTTCAACTGTCAGAACGGTACGCTGAACCTCACCACAGGTGAATTCCGCCCGCACGATCCGGCGGATTTTCTGACCATGATGTCAGGCATCACCTATGATCCGGATGCATCCTGTCCGAGATGGGAGCAGTTCATCTCTGAGGTCATGTGTAACGATGCTGACCTTGCGCTGTATCTTCAGAAGGCACTCGGATATGCGCTCACTGGTGATACCTCACTGGAATGCCTGTTCATTCTTTACGGCGCAACGAGCCGAAACGGTAAAGGCACCACGATGGAGACATTTCTCAAAATCATGGGTGACTACGGCAAGACCTCCAACCCTGAGATGCTGTCTACGAAATTCGGCAATACCAATGCATCTGGACCGTCTGAGGAGATCGCCCGTCTTGCAGGTGTGCGTTTCGTCAATATCTCCGAGCCGGAGAAGAAGATCACCTTCAATGCGGCTCTGGTAAAGAGAATGACAGGTAATGATACGCTGAATGCGCGTTTCCTGCATGAGAATTCTTTTGATTTCCGCCCGAACTTCAAGATTTTCATCAATACCAACTACAAGCCGTCTGTATCAGATATGACACTTTTTTACTCCTGCCGTCTGAAGCTCATCCCGTTCAAGCGGCATTTTGAGGAACATGAGCAGGATAAAGGTCTCAAGGGATTCTTTGCTACGCCGGAGAGCCAGTCTGCCATCTTCAACTGGTGCTATGCAGGGTACAAGCTGTTCCGCAAGCAGGGACTTGATGATCCGGCGGCAGTTACGGAGGCAACCAAGGAGTATCAGGATGAGTCTGACCGCATCGGGCAGTTTGTGGATGCGTGGCTCGAAGAAGGTGAAGCATTCGAGGAGCGTACCTCTGCGGTGTATAACATCTATGGGCAGTGGTGTGAGAAATATGGCTATCGTAAGGAGAACAGCACCAATTTCAAGAATGCAATCCAGCGCTTCTTCCCTATCGTGCGAAAACGCCCCAGTGACGGCAGCGGAGGACCTACAACCATGCTTGTCGGCTGCCGTTTTCTGAAACAGGAAAAGGGCGAGGTCGATCATCCGGAGGAATTCGCCGCATTGGAGTAAAGGCATCGTCTTGCCGTCTTGCCTTGCGAAGTGGAGAAATATTGATTTTTCCCAATTCTACAAGCTTTTTCGACTGTTGTAGCAGTCTGTAGCAAGTTTTTTGGGTCTTTATTATATATACTCTTCTTTATATATATTACTATATTTACTTGCTACATCTTGCTACAGATATAAATAAATAATAGAAAAAGTAAGAAGAATAGGGATTTTCAAGAGATTTATGAACTATCGCCTACCAACTTGCCAGGGATTGTAAGATACAAACTGTGGACGGAAGCGCCACGGTGTCTACCGTACAGGCTTGGCAGGGTGTGAGGCGTGAAACAAGATCAATCATTATCAGGAGGACTAAAGCTATGAGAATTATCACGAGTGAACAGGTATCCGCAGGACATCCAGACAAGATCTGTGACCAAATCGCGGATGCCATCGTGACAGACTGCCTTCAGCATGACCGCAGCAGTCGTGTTGCGATAGAGTGTCTTTTCAAGAACCGCTGTCTTGTGATCGCCGGTGAGCTGACCAGTACCCATGAGCCGGACTACAAGGCTCTGGTGCAGCAGGTGTTCGACCGTATCAACAACGGCGGAGCTGAGAACAGCGATGCGGGACTTGACTACAAGCTGGACTTCACCGCCGATGATCTGGACATTGCGATTCTGGTCGATCACCAGAGCGGTGACATTGCGCTCGGCGTGAATACAGGCGGTGCAGGAGATCAGGGCATGATGTACGGCTATGCGACCAATGAAACGCCGGAACTGCTTCCGATTCCCTTCGTGCTTGCTACCAGATTTCTGGCACTGCTGAAAGCCTATCCCTACCGTATGTTGAAAGCCGACGCAAAGGCACAGGTCAGCTTTGACTACGACAGCGGCAGGATCACGACCTTCCTCTGCTCGGTTCAGCATACACACGATGTGAAAGTGAAAGATTTCAAGCCCATCATTGAAAAGCTGATGGTGAGAACAGCAACCGAATACGGACTGAACACTGACTTTGAAAAGCTGGTCAATCCGACCGGCAGATTTGTCCTCGGCAGTTCTTTCGCAGACTGCGGCGTTACCGGACGCAAGCTCGCCTGTGACACCTATGGCGGTATCGGGCATATCGGCGGCGGTGCGATGTCCGGCAAAGATCCGTCAAAGGTTGACCGCAGCGGCGCATATGCAGCCCGCAAAATTGCAAGGGATATTGTCAGTGCCGGATATGCGGACAAGGCAGAGGTGCAGATCGCATACGCAATCGGTGTCGCGGAGCCTGTGTCGGTCTATGTGGAAACCTTCGGCACGGAGCATCAGGACAAGGAATTCATCAGCCAGTATGTCCGTGAGAATTACGACCTTACGCCGAGAGGTATTATTGACGGTCTGGGACTTCTCGATGTGGACTATAACGCCGTTTCCGCATATGGACACTTCGGAAAATCGTGGCTTCCGTGGGAGCAGTAAGAGCCTCTAAAAAATTTTTGAGATATTTTTGAAATCGGCCCGCCATTTTGGCCTCTCCCACGACAATATATGAGGGGCGTTGTTCAACACCGATTGCAAACGCACTACGGAGCTGACCGCCCCTATCACTATGAAACACCACTGTGGAAAGGAGGCAGAGACAATGCCAAGCAGACCAAAGACACCATGCCGACATCCCGGCTGTGCAGCGCTCGTTCCCTACGGTACCAAGTACTGTGACAAGCACCGTTCCCTCCACCCGGAGGACACTCGCTCCGCAGGCAGCCGAGGCTATGGTACAGCATGGAACAAAGCCCGCAAGCGTTACCTTGAGACGCATCCGCTGTGTGTGGAGTGCATGAAGCAAGGGCGTTATGTCAAGGCGACCGATGTCGATCACATCAAACCGCACCGAGGTGACAGCGTACTGTTCTGGGATCAGAGCAACTGGCAGAGCCTCTGCCACCGTCATCACAGTATCAAAACCCGAAACGAAGACCACACCCCTGAGTACAAGTACTGAAAGCAAGCCACACTTACTATCGTTGCAGTTCAGACAGGCTCAGGGGTGTAACTATGAGGCGGGGCTGGGGCTGGGGCAGCCCGCCGGGGGCCGGTCGAAATCTCTAAAAACTGAGCAACACAAGACCGTCGGCCCCTCTCGTGTGAAAAAACGCGAAATTGCAGGGCCCCCGGTCAACCAGGACCCTGATAGAAATTGAAATATGGAATGCACGGAAAAACGAAATTGCTGATTTATCGTGTTTTTCCAAATGCCGCTGCGGTTTTTGTAAACAGCGGTATACATACGGCGTTTCGTCACAAACCGCATCGTAAAATGGCGATTTTTCACGCAAAAAGATGTAAAAACAGCTTGGTTTTAGCATTTTACCGCATTTAGAGATTGCGGTCTTGGCGAAGCCCGTGTGGATACCGAAAACCGCAAAACTTCGGAAGATTTGAGGTGGCAAGCAGATGACGGATGCACAGAAAGAACAAGTGCGGGCAATGCGGATGCAGGGCATCGGATACCGGTTGATTGCAAAGTCACTGGGCTTAAAGATCAATCAGGTGCAGCTATTCTGCAAGGCACACGGTCTCGCCGGAAACGGTGAAATCGCACGGCTCAACTATCCGATCTGGTGTCAGCAGAACAACCGCTGTCCGGTGTGCGGTGCAAAAGTAACGCAGCCGGAAACCGGCAGACGGAAGCGGTTCTGCTCCGGACGCTGCCGAACAAGATATTACCGTATGAAAAAAGATTTGGAGGAATGAAAATGCTTGTAACTGTTTTATGCCTTACTTACATGATGGTCATCATCTTGATCCATGCGATATGGATCACCTCGATCATCAAGCACGATGGCAAGTGCCACTTTGGTAACTGCAGTCGCTGTCCGTATAACGGCTGGTGTCCGATGCAGGAGGAGAAACAGCATGACGCTGACAGAGAACTTCATTCGTAATGCGATACAGCTTGACAGCGGTGCGGAGGTCATGTACGGCAGCGATCAGGTGTATGACACTTATCCTTGCCGCTTTCCGACTGTAGAGTTTCAGCTTGCAGCAACGGACGCTCTTGTGGAGGTCGCAGACCATATCCGAATGGAGAAAGGATACCTCCCGATGCATCCGAGGGATGGAAGATCGGATGATGTTGACAATGACGGCTGGTATGACTTTTATGTGGAAATATCAAGACTTCCCGGCGATCATCAGGAATGCAAACTTGACAGCAGCATTAGTTTCGTGGTCGTCAATTCAGATTCCGATGACAACGAGGATATGTACAGCATTGACCTGACTGAAACAGAGCAGGCGTATGTGTATGAAATACTGAACCGGCAATGCCGAAGATATCACGGAAAAGACTGTGCCACACTTCTGGCAGAGTCCGAAAAGGAGCTGATGGATACAGCATGAGAATTATAAAACGCAACGGCGCTGAGGTGCCGTATGACTGTGAGAAGATACGAGCCGCCATTTCTGCGGCAAATGATGAGATGGAATCCGATGTACAGATCACGGATACAGTTATCGGATTTATAACCGGGCGTGTCGAGCAGAGATGTGAATCCCTTGCAAGACCTGTCCATGTCGAAGAAGTCCAGGACATGGTACTCAATGAACTGGACAAGGCCGAAGCGTACAAACTTGCACGGCATTACAGCGAATACAGACTGCTGCATGAACAGCAGCGCAGGATGAACACCACGGACGGCAAGATCCTGAGCCTGCTCGAACGTAACAACGAGGAGGCAAAGCAGGAGAATGCCAACAAGAACCCGATCATCAACAGTACGCTACGGGACTATATGGCGGGCGAGGTCAGCAGAGACATCTGCCGGCGTTTCCTGTTCCCGGCAGATGTGATCGCTGCCCATGATGAGGGTATCATCCATGTACACGATCTGGACTACATTGCCGAGCCGATGCACAACTGCTGTCTGGTGAATCTGGCGGATATGCTGCAAAACGGGACGGTGGTTTCCGGTACAATGATTGAGAAGCCGCACAGCTTTTCGACTGCCTGCAACATTGCAACACAGATCATCGCACAGGTCGCATCGAACCAGTACGGCGGACAGACAGTGTCTTTGGCACATCTCGCGCCTTTCGTGGATGTCAGCCGCCAGAAGATACGAGCCGAGGTGTTCGAGGATGTGAACTGCGACTGCGGTGCAAAGCTGTCTGAAAAAGAACTGGACTACATCGTAGAAAAGCGCGTGCGACGGGAGGTCAAGCGTGGCGTGCAGACGATACAGTATCAGATCAACACGCTGCTCACTACCAACGGACAGACGCCGTTCGTCACAGTGTTTATGTATCTTGATGAAGTGCCGGAGGGACAGACCCGTGATGACCTTGCGCTCATCATCGAGGAAACACTGCTTCAGCGTATCGAGGGTGTGAAAAACGAAAAGGGCATCTGGATCACACCGGCATTTCCGAAGCTGATCTATGTTCTTGATGAGGATAACATTCAGCCCGGTTCCAAGTATTACTATCTCACCGAGCTTGCCGCCAAGTGTACTGCAAAGCGCATGGTTCCCGACTATATTTCCGCAAAGGTGATGAAACGTCTGAAGGGTGATGTGTATGCCTGCATGGGCTGCCGATCTTTCCTGACACCTTCCGCCGACCACAAATATTATGGTCGCTTTAATCAGGGTGTCGTCACCATCAACCTTGTGGATGTCGCTTGCAGCGCAGACGGTGACGAGAATAAGTTCTGGCAGCTTCTAAATGAACGCTGTGATCTATGCTTCAAGGCACTGATGTGCAGGCATGACAGGCTGACAGGAACACCGTCCGATGTTGCGCCGATCCTCTGGCAGTACGGCGCACTCGCAAGGCTCGGCAAAGGCGAGGTCATTAACGACCTGCTGTATAACAATTACAGCACCATTTCGCTCGGCTATGCCGGCATTGCGGAAATGACCTATCACATGACAGGCCGTTCGCATACAGAGCCAGAAGGAAAAGCGTTTGCACTGAAGGTCATGCGATTCCTGAACGATAAGTGCAGCAAATGGAGAGCTGAAAGCAATATCTCGTTCTCGCTGTACGGCACGCCGATGGAGAGCGTCACCTACAAATTTGCACAATGTTTGCAGCGCAGACACGGCATCATTCCTCATGTGACCGACAAAAGCTATATCACCAACAGCTATCATGTCCATGTGACTGAGCCGATCGATGCCTTCAGCAAGCTAATTTTTGAGGCAGAGTTTCAGGAGCTTTCTCCCGGCGGTGCGATCAGCTATGTCGAAGTGCCGAACCTGCAGAACAATATTCCTGCGGTGCTGGCGCTGATGCGGCATATATACGAAACGATTCTGTATGCCGAGCTGAACACGAAATCAGACTACTGTCAGGTCTGCGGATATGACGGCGAGATCGGAATCGTAGAAGAAGACGGCAAGCTGATCTGGGAATGCCCGAACTGCGGCAACCGCGATCAGCGAACGCTGAATGTCTGCCGCCGTACCTGCGGCTACCTCGGAACCCAGTTCTGGAATCAGGGACGCACTGCCGAAATAAAGGATCGGGTGATGCACCTGTGAATTACTGCGGTCTGAATAAAAACGATATCGCCAACGGTGAAGGTGTGCGTGTGTCGCTTTTCGTATCCGGATGCCGGAATCACTGCAAGGGCTGTCATAACCCGGAAGCCTGGGATTTCGGCTACGGCAAGCCGTTCACATTTGAAACAGAAAATGAGATCATCGAAGCCCTGCGTCCTTCATGGATACAGGGGCTTTCTGTTCTCGGCGGTGAGCCATGCGAAGAGGAAAGTGAGAAAGTCCTGATCCCGTTTTTGCGGAAGGTGATGTTCAAGATGCCGGACAAAGATATCTGGCTGTTCTCCGGATACACCTATGAGATGCTTCGGAACGATGAGCTTCTCCGCTATGTCGATGTGCTTGTGGACGGTCCATTTCTACTGGAGCAGCGAGACGTCTCCCTTCCGTTCCGGGGCAGCCAGAATCAGCGCATCCTCCGCCTGTGCGGCGGTGAGGTAGTCGGGTAACCCCGCCCTCAGTCGAGAGGGCGGAGCTTCCGGGCGTACACCTTCTCGATGAACTGCCGCTGGCGGTCGTTCTCCAGCTCGTAGACCACCCGGTGGTGATTCCGGTCGATCTTTTCGAGCAGAATCACATGATCCTGCATGGCGGTCTTGAGCTGTGCGCCCTTCTGGTAGTTGTTGATGATAACCTCGTACTTCATATCTGTATCCTCCGTGTTCTGCATTTGGCGGGGCTTTCCCGCCTCCGTTGTACCCATATTACCATAGCTTCGGTATTATAGCAAGCGGCTAAATGTACAGAACATCGAGCGCAGATAATGCACATTCTTTGTGCAGATCATGACCGGGAAAGGAGCCGTATGAGCAGAAAAAACAAGAAAAGCAAACCTCGCATTGTGCTGAAAAATGCAGTGCGGTGCGATAAGTGCGGATGTGCATTTGTGCCGGAAACACTGACGCAGCGTGAGGGTGAGATCGAATACAGCTTCTTCCGCTGCGACTATTGCGGCAAGGCGTATCTCGTATCCGTTACGGATGCAGACCTCTGCAAGGGATATCCGCAGATACAGAACGCTTGCGGAAAAGCACAAGATCAAGCCCCTGAGTGAACAGTCGCTCCGCGAGATGGCTGCGCTGAAAGAGCAGAACTTAAAACGAGCCGCAAAGCTGCGGCAGTTGTACTATGTGGAGGGATGAGATGAAGACAGCAGAACTTCGTGTGATCCCTGTCACGGAGCTGAAGCCTGCGGCATATAACCCGCGCAAAAAGCTGAAGCCCGGCGACAAGGAATACGAAAAGATCAAAAACAGCATCGAGGAATTCGGCTTTGCCGATCCGCTGGTAGTCAACGCCGACATGACCATCATCGGCGGGCATCAGCGACTGACCGTAGCGATGGCGCTCGGATACACCGAGGTACCCTGTGCGGTGGTGGACATCGACAAGGTCAGAGAAAAGGCGCTGAACATTGCGCTCAACAAGATCACCGGCGCATGGGACGAGAGCCTTCTGGCTGAACTGTTGCAGGACATTCAGGACAGCGACTTCGACCTCGGAAAGACCGGCTTTGATCCGCCGGAGATCGAGCAGCTTTTCAATCAGGTACACAATAAAGGCATCAAGGAAGATGACTTTGATATTGAAGAAGAGCTGAAACAGCCGACCTTCTCAAAACTCGGTGACCTGTGGTTTCTGGGCAAGCACCGTATCGTCTGCGGTGACAGCACCAAGTCGGAAACCTACGAGCTGCTTATGAACGGTGAAAAAGCAAATCTCCTGCTGACCGATCCGCCGTACCTCGTAGCATACAGCAATACCTCCGGCAGCATCAAGAACGATGACCTTTCGGATAAGGAAGGCTATGAATTCCTGAAAAGCGCATTTGCCTGTTTCAAAGAGAACCTTGCAGATGATTCTGCGGTGTATGTTTTCTACGCGACATCAAAATCGAGGGTGTTCTATGACGCTTTCGAGGATGCCGGATTCCGTGTTTCTTGCGGATTGGTCTGGCGCAAGGACAGGCTTGTGCTGTCGAGGACGGACTATCAGCAGAACTTCGAGCCTGTGATCTACGGCTGGAAAAAGGACGGCAAGCACACATGGTACGGTGACCGTAAGCAGACCACCTGCTTTGACTTCGACCGTCCGAAAAGCTCCAAAGCCGAGGGTGAGGGACATCCGACTGCAAAGCCTGTACCGCTGATGGCATATCTCATCAAGCAGTCCACCATGACAAACGGCATTGTGCTGGACGGCTTCCACGGTTCCGGTTCTACCATGATCGCCTGTGAACAGCTCGACCGAAAATGCAGAGCTGTAGAATTGGATGAAAAGTTTGTGGACGTTCAAGTGAAGCGGTATATCAAATTCCGCGAGGGCAAGTACGATGATGTGTATGTCATCCGTGACGGGCAGAAGCTCACCTACGAGGAAGCTATCGCAGCGATGCCGCAGGACGGTGATGCCAATGGATGAACTGAAACCTCTGCTTCATGTGGTCTCCTTCAGCGGCGGGAAAGACAGCACTGCGATGCTCCTGAAGATGTTAGAAATGGGGATGCAGGTTGATCTGGTGCTGTTTTGCGATACCGGATTAGAATTCCCGGCACTGTATGACCATGTACACAAAGTCGAACAGGGTACCGGCATGAAAATCACGACTGTAAAGAGCGAAAACACATTTGAGTATCTCATGCTCCACAAGCCGATCAAGCGGAAGAAACCGGAACTGCGCGGCAAGACCGGTTACAGTTGGGCGGGACCGCTGATGCGGTGGTGTACCAATCTTCTGAAAACGGTACCGCGTGAGAAATACCTCAGCGAACTGCGGAAAAATTACGATGTGATCGAGTACATCGGCATCGCCGCCGATGAAACGGAACGCATCACGCACAAATGCAACTGCCGACCGAATGTCCGTCTGCCGCTTGTGGAGTGGGGCATGACCGAAGCTGACTGCCTGCAATACTGCAGGGAACGCGGCTATGACTGGGGCGGTCTGTATGAGAAATTCGGACGGGTATCCTGTTGGTGCTGTCCGCTGCAGCCGCTGAACGAGCTGCGGATTCTGTATTTCGATTTCCCCGATCTCTGGAAACAGCTCAGAGCATGGGATGATGCAACATGGCGCACCTTCAAGCCCGGATGGTCAGTCCGGAAACTGGAGGCTCGTTTTGATTTTGAACTGGAATGGCAGACGGACGGTAACCAGCTTGGCACAAAGGAATTCCGCAAAGCCCTGAAAAAGAGACTGGAGGATGTCGATGGCTGATGTGAAATGTGAGCTGTATCACGATAACTTCCAGAACTTCAAATCCTACTGCATCCCAAAAGCACAGCTCGTCATTGCTGACATTCCGTACAACATCGGCGGCGACTTTTATGCCAGCCGTCCCGACTGGTATGTGAACGGTGACAATCAGAACGGTGAAAGTAGCAAAGCGCACAAGGCTGCATTCCACACGGATTACACCTTCAACATCGCTGAATACTTCGCCTTCTGTAACCGGCTGCTCAAAAAGGAGCCGTCCAAAGGTGAGAAGGATGCTCCCTGCATGATCGTATTCTGTGCCTTTCAGCAGATACCCGAGGTCATCCGGCAGGCGGAGAAATACGGCTTCAAGAAGTATCAGTTTTTGTGCTTTATGAAGAATTACAGTCCGCAGGTGCTGAAGGCGAACATGAGGATCGTGGGCGCAACGGAGTATGCTCTGGTGCTGTATCGGGGAAAGCTGCCGAAGTTCCGCAATACCGATGCATACGGCAAGAGGCACATGATCTTCGACCATTTTGACTGGATGCGGGACGGCAAGGATATCCCGAAGATACATCCTTCGCAGAAGCCGGTAAATCTCCTGAAACGGCTGATCGGGATATTTACCGACGAGGGTGATGTGGTCATCGATCCCTGCGCCGGTTCCGGCTCAACGCTGCGTGCGGCGAGGGAGCTTGGCAGACACAGCTACGGCTTTGAAGTCAGCCGGGATTTTTATAATAAAGCCTGTGAACTGATGCTTGGGGAGGATACCGATGACGAAGCATGAATGCGCGGTCGTGACCGCTTACACAGAGATTTCTATGCTCAAGGGCGATGATCTGAAATATCTGTATGACTATCTTTCCGGCTTTATCGGCAGACCGGTGTATACACACGAGATTTCTGCGGTGGCGATGGCTTACAGAGAGCAGATCAGGGAGGACTTCCTCGATCTGTGCAGGAACGCAAAGGAGGCGGATGATGGATAAGAAACACTTGACCCTCGGCAGCCTGTTTGACGGCTCCGGGGGCTTTCCGCTTGGTGGCATCCTCGCAGGGATCGAGCCAAGGTGGAGCAGCGAAATTGAACCTTTTCCGGTGCTTGTCACGCACAAGCGACTGCCGCAGGTGCAGCACTACGGCGATGTATCCACACTGAACGGTGCAGAGCTTCCACCGGTGGATATCATCACCTTAGGCAGTCCTTGTCAGGACCTGTCTATTGCGGGCAAGCGTGCCGGAATCCATGACGGTGATCGGTCGAACCTGTTCTTTCAGGCGATCCGCATCATCAAAGAAATGAGGGATGCAACAAATGGACGATATCCGCGATACTGCGTCTGGGAAAATGTCCCCGGCGCTTTCTCATCCAACGGAGGAAACGACTTCAAGGCTGTCCTCGAAGCAGTTATCGGAGTTAAAGAAAAAGGGATCGAGGTGCCTGCGCCTGAAAATCACAGATGGGCAAAATCAGACGTATATCTGGGAGGCGGATGGAGCGTGGCTTACCGAGTTTTCGATGCTCAATACTGGGGTGTCCCCCAACGCAGAGCAAGAATCTACCTTGTCGCAGATTTTGCTGGCGGAAGTGCCGGAGAAATACTATTTAAGTCCGAAGGCGTGTCTGGGTATACTCCGCAGGGCTTCCGTGCGTGGCAAGGAGCTGCCGGAGGTGCTGAAGAAGGCACTGGAGAGACAGGCGGGCGGTCTGACGCTGGAGGTGGAACCCTCTGCCTGAATACACAGGGCAATTCTGGTGTCGGTGTCACTGAGGACAAAGCTCTCGCACTGGTGGCGCAGGATCACGGCAATCATCCTGCTGTGCTTCATGCGGTCGGTATCGACGGCTACAATGCTGCGGTCACCGATGATACGGCAGCAACGCTTGGTGTGAACTGCGGAATGTCCACAGGCAGAAACGGTGTCCTGCAGGCGGCGGGATTCTCCACGGAACACAGCGCCAAAGCACGCAGCATCGGCTACGAGGAGGAAGTCTCTCCGACACTGAGAGCAGGTGTTGTTCCGGCGGCAATGGAGTTATATGAAAATCATGGGCAGGACAGCAGATTCAGAGGACCTTTGGATGTAGCACAGCCTGTGACTGCTACCTACGGCATGGGCGGCAACAATCAGCCGCTTGTGGTAGAGAACAATCCCACGGACGGCAGAGCGAAGATCAATCCCGACGGTGTGTTTCAGACGCTCTGCGGACGAGCCGGAACAGGCGGAAACAACACGCCGCTTGTTGCTGAACCGGTCACGCTGAAAATCAGGTCGGGATGTGAGGGCGGTGGCAAGGGTGCTTTATGGCAGACCGACAAGTCTGCTACGCTCGGCACAAACAATGACCAGAGTGTATTTGTTCCGTTCGTCAAGGGAACACGTCCGCACTCTGCTGAAGAGGGGCAAACATGGAAACCCGGCGAGGTCGCCAATACACTGAATACCTTTGATGTCGGTGAAAGTCGCTGCAATGAACTTGTGGTGGAAGAGCCGCAGATCAGGGCTTTCGGTGTATGCAGCAAGCATTCCAATGCGATGATGTCCGACAATCCGCACAGCGGATTCTATGAGGCGACCACAAGCAGAACGCTCGACCAAAGTGGTGGAAATTCTGTGACATCGAATCAGGGCGGCATCTGCGTGGTAGCACCTGCACCGGAGACCTTCGATGTGCGTTTCACATCGGACGGCACGAAAAATGCTCGTGGGCATTGTTACCCGACAGACATTTCCCGATGCCTTGATACAAGCGAGGCGAACCCGGACAGCAATCACGGAGGAGTTGCGGTGGTGGCTCTCGAACCGGGGGCGGCATCCCGTATCGGCGGTCATGTATACAGTGACGGCAAAAGCGGCACGCTCCGTGCAAATGCCGGAGACAATCAGCAGGCTGTTGTGGTAGCCGAGAAGGAGACCTATGCACTGCAAGGCTCGATGATCGGTCGCGCCGATCAGAACGGACCGCAGGGTGATGGTATCAATGAAGATGTGTGCTTTACGCTGAACACAACAGACAGGCATGCTGTCGCAGCACCGGATGCCGATCACTACAGCACAAGCAAGAATTCTCACCACACAGTCGCCGCACATGAACAGGCAAACACGCTGGTCGCATCCGACTGGAAGGATCCTCCGCTTGTGAACGACCTTCCGAATGACGAGCCGGTATATATCGTTCGTCGTCTGACTCCGGTGGAGTGCGCCAGATTGCAGGGATTCCCCGACTGGTGGTGTGCCGACCTTGCGATTCCCGATCCGACCGATGAGAAGATCACCTTCTGGACGGAGGTCTGGGAGACATGGCGGCGGGTCACAAACCCCAAGGGAAAACCGAAAACTGAAAAGCAAATCAGGAAATGGCTTGCTGATCCCTACACGGATTCCGCAGAGTACAAGCTGTGGGGCAACGGGATCTCACTGCCGATTCCATACTTCGTGCTTTCGGGTATCGCTTGGGTGGCGCAGAGAGATACACAAAAGTGAACGCATAACGCGCCCGTTTTGAAAGCATCGGAAAAAGACGAACCTGCGTCGGTTCAGTGCCGATGAAATACACTTATTTCGGATTTCTTGTCTCCGCCAAGCTCGATCTTTCCGTGCTTTTCCTCATATTTTTCAATGCAATCACGGATCAGGATCAAAACCTGACTGTTGGCAGAACGACCTTCGTAGTCAGCAACAACGTGAAGTTTATCAAGCATCTCCTGTTCAATGCGGATGGATACACTTTTGATAGCCATAAAACGAATTCCTTTCAGATATATTATGACTTTATTTTAGACCTATTCTGTGGTATAATGTTTGAAATGGATATAAATTGTATCTAAAATATATCTATAAGGAGTTGCACGATATGAAAATAGCAATTATTGGCTCACGAGGACTTCATGTGAATGACCTTGAACGGTATCTGCCAGAGGGTATCACAGAGATCGTCAGCGGAGGAGCGAGGGGTATTGATTCTGATGCACGGGCATACGCAAAGGCACACGGCATTCCGCTGAAGGAATTTCTGCCGGATTATGAACGCTTCGGACGAAGCGCCCCGCTGAAACGGAATCTGGAGATTATCGCCTATGCAGATGTGGTGCTGGCATTCTGGGACGGACAGTCACGCGGCACGAAATATGTGATAGACCATTGCCGGGAACAGCACGTTCCGGTCAGGGTTTTCGCACCGAGAAAGAAATAGTAATAAAGAAGCTATGCAGCAAATTGTGAACATTCTGATACTAAATCAGATGTTCTGCCGCAGGGCTTCTTTCTATTCTGTACTATGCACAATCTAAAGGGCAGACACGCCCCATACATTCTCCGTTTTACAGTCTTGCATTCCGGGGCAAAAGACGGTAATACCCAAGTTTGCCACTTAAAAAAGCCAAAACAAGCCATTAATGAATAGAAAATCGGCTATATAGCATCAAAAGTGACGCAATATAGCCGATTGATATTTTTGATAAAATAGCACCACTATCATATACCCATGTTGATATCCTTGATTTGTGATTTCAGGT
>Ga0129314_1001207_pt1 | contig 19460 bp, 15 predicted proteins | sample O1111metagenome_FD_94431 | JGI IMG/M metagenome (GOLD analysis project Ga0129314, IMG submission 94431) | Orangutan individual fecal microbial communities from fecal samples from Wisconsin, USA - O1111 metagenome | ecosystem: Host-associated > Mammals > Digestive system > Large intestine > Fecal... | reverse complement strand
CTTCGCATTTGTGAGAACACCTATGACGAACGTTCTTTTGCTGGAATACTTATCATCAGAGCTGACCGGAAGAAGAGAAAATACTGGTTTGTATTCTATAACCCGTATAATAAGAATGCATCTTATATCGCATCTTCTGCGGATGAGTATCTCGATTGTACTTGTTCCATTGTCGCAGAGGCTCCCAATATTTCCGGCTGTATCAACGAAGCCATCGTAGTTCAGGCCGTATTTGAGACCTATGGCAAGATGGTGTCTCGCATCCAGAGTGATGATATGGCGCAGGTATTGCTGCTTCAAGCCCATTTGGCCGATGAAAAAAGCGACCCGGTGGTAACGGGCAGCAATAATCTTCATGATCAACATGGTACGGAGTGCGGTTTGAATACTGTGGATATCGATTCGCTTTTGGACGGTGGAGAGGAAAGGCAATATGAATATGAACATATTTGATATGTTAACTCAGAGCGAGGGTGCTGGTAACTCCAGCACCCCCGATTCTTCTGAGGAAATGGAATTACTACTGGATAGGCTGCTGACACAGCCAGCAGAAGATATTCCGAGTGGGGAATATACCCTTGAAGAAGACACAGACGATAGTAACAGTGATGCTGCGTCGGATGAACAGGAAGATTGTAGCGATGACACGGATTTATTTGCTGAATTGCTTGCAATGGAGCCGGAAGACCTCTCTACAGCCCAGTATGATGATCCGGAATGGCCGTATGCCTTGTTTACGCTTTTCAGCGATCAACAACCTGAAAGTATTTCCAGTGGCCGATATGATGAGCTGGATGGTGCCCCTGTTCCAAATTTAATAGCATCGTATGCTGTGAAGAAGCCGCAACTATCACCGCCTAATATCGCTGATGGGCTAGGAAACCGCCAGGAGGCAAAGGACTTGGTTGCTCTGGAAGACTTCCTTGTATCCGAGGCAGACTGGATGCTGTATGATGGCCGACTCTGCCTTTATCAAGGACTGTGTTGGGTTAAATTTGAAGACAAGGATAAGGCAATCAGGGAAATTCGCCGGTTGCTTGACCGTCATGAAGAGATCCGAGAGACGATGACAGCATCGGACTACGGGAAAATCTATAGTGGTCTGTTATCCAACCCCAGATTAGAAGCGCCCGAAGATCTGAACACCCCTGCGTATACCATCAACTGCCTGGATGGCACTCTGAATTTGCTGACACTTGAATTCCATGCCCATCGACCGGAGGACTACTTCTTCTATTGCTTTGATATATCAGTGCAAGATGTACTGGAGCCTCCGATGAGCGGAACGTATTTCGAAAACTATGTTTCACAAATTAGCAATAACGTTCCGGGCGTAAGGAAGCAATTGCTAGAGGTATTGGCCATCGCTATGACAGGTACACAACTGAAATACTTTTTTGCGGAACTGGGGCCCAGCAACTCCGGAAAGAGCCAATTTCCACGGTTCATGCATGAACTGCTCGGACACCAGAATGTGGGGACCATCCAAGCCATTGATGATTTTGATAATCGCTTTACAACGAGTTCGCTATACGGAAAACTGCTTGTTACCTGCGGCGACCTTCCGAATGGCGTTCTTCCAGAAGGGGCTATTGGAATTCTCAAACAGTTCTGCGGAGATGACGCTGTAAAAGGTGAATATAAATATGGGAAAAGTTTTACCTTTTACAAAACCCCGTTGGTACTACTTTCTGGAAATCACCCGATCAAGGTTCGGCACGCCGATCATGAAGATGCTTTGCTGAACCGCCTTGTTATCATTCCGTTTGCAGACCCTGGCATCAGCAATACAGAGAAAATTGAAAATCTGTATCAGCGTTTCCTCCTGGAGGCTCCGTATATCGTGCACGAAGCGGCGATTGCTTTTCAGGATTTGGCTGATCGCAACTGGGTGCCCACCAGAGTTCCGGTTCCTGCTGAATATGCGTTCCAAGAGGGAGACTCCGGCCTGTTAGGAATTCAGGACTTTATTAAGAACTGCGTTTTGTCCAAATCAGGAGCAGAAATCTCAACTGCGGACCTCTTTCAGGCATACTGCGACTTTGCATTGGAAGAAGGATGCCACCAAATGAATGCCACTTCCTTCAGCCGCTCGTTTTCCTCTGTAATCAAGCAGCTGATCCCCGATGCATCCCCCATTAAAAGGGTTCAGGGAAAGGACACCCGTGGCTATGTCAATATCGCCCTGAGGTGAATCTTCAATTATCCGCAACTGTCCCATTTTTCGACCGGGTACTTATTTAGTGTAGTAAAGTGAATTCAGGATCCATTCATGGACGATGCCTTGGCCTTCTACAGGGCATCGTCCTTACACCATTAAAGGAGGCTATGGCTTATGGTTGACCCTATTATAACCAACACATCCGCCGCTATCAAGATAATTGCTGCCCTTCATGAGGCCGGCATCATCAACGACCCTACTTACCGCAACATTTTAGCTAAGTACGCCCCGGCAGTCTGACTGGGCGCAGGCACTTTGTAACAGAAAGGAGGCGAGCATCACATGGGCAATATTTTGAACCGGCAGCGCCGGGTAGCAATTTATGGGCGTGTCTCTACCGAGCATGAGGCGCAGATCAACGCTATGGAGAACCAGAAGACATGGTACGAGGGTATTGCCCGGCAGCATCCTGAATGGAGCATTGTGGGCCGCTACTTTGACGAAGGCATTACCGGTACCGCCGCGCAGAAGCGCCCTGCTTTCATGCAGATGCTGGAGGATGCTCGCCTCCACAAATTTGACCTGATTGCCACCCGTGAGGTCTGCCGCTTTGCCCGCAATGTGGTGGACACCCTGTCTATTACCCGTGAGTTAGCCCGGATAAATGTTGAGGTTTATTTTATCCAGGACAATATCCGGACGATGGATGGTGACGGAGAACTGCGGCTCTCGTTGATGGCAACGCTGGCCCAGGAAGAGAGCAGAAAAATATCTGAACGTGTTCTGGCTGGTCAGAAAATCAGTCGTGAAAAGGGTGTGCTCTATGGCACTGGTAATATCCTCGGCTATGACCGGGTAAATGGGACCTATGTGATCAACCCGGAGCAGGCCTATATAGTACGCACAATATTTGAGCTATATGCCTCTGGAATGGGCTATTCGAAGATATGCGCAGAGCTGACTTGTTTAGGCTGTAAAAACGCACACGGCAATGTAAAGTGGACCGTGGAGCGTATTGGCAGGATCCTCCGGAATGCCACCTACAAGGGCTATATAGGCTACAATAAGTCCCACAGTGACGGCTATCTCTCCCAAAAGCGCGTGAACCACCGGGATGAGGCGTTCGAATACATAAGGGGCGATTTTGAGCCGATCGTGTCAGAAGACCTCTGGAACCGCTGTGAGGAAATCCGTCTGCAAAAGGGCGTCAAGCTCCTGGACAGCAATGGAGTCACCCGCAAGTTTGGCAGAAAAGAGCCGCAGTCCATCTGGACCTCCAAACTCCGGTGCAGCTGCGGCTCTTCTTTCCGCCGTTTTCTCTGGCACAGCAACCAAAACGGGGAAAAGACCTATGGCTATGAGTGCTACCGTCAGAAACGCCAGGTGAGCCGCCGATATCTGGAGGCCCATGGCCTGGATACTTCTCAAATCTGCACCAGTAAGAGCATCCCCTATTGGCACATTGACCTGATGGCCCAAAAGGTCTTTCAGGCCGTCTGGAAGGACAGAAAAGAGGCTGTTCTGCTGGCCTGCCAGATGATTGAGGAATGCGCGGTTCAACAGGGCGGTCAATCCGCTGCCGTGCTGGAAGGATTACAGGGCAGGGCAGACAAGCTGAAAGCCCGGTTGAAACGGCTGCGGGAAATCTACGCAGACGGCGATATCAGCCGGGAAGAATTTCTCGGTGACAGCCAGCAGCTTCACGATGAATTGGAACATTTGGAGCAGCAGATCCAGGACCTTTCCAACAGAGATAACGCTGCTGACCCCATCATCGATCTGAAGCAGATCAAGTCCATTCTGGACCAATGGATTGACCTTTCCGCGCCCGTCATCCCGGATGCCCTCATTGACCAGTTCATCCTACAGGTGGTCGTAGTCGATGACAACACCTTTAACTGGACGCTGGACTTTTCCACAGATATTCCGGATGCTGTGCGGGATCTGCACCCCAGCCAAATAGCCTGGCAAGCCTACCACGCACAGAGATCAGACACGCCCATTGACGCTGTTTTAAACCGCCACATTACCAATCCGCAGACGTTGTTCGCCTTTACCGTTACCGGGCAGGAAGCGCAGGAATACTGCCAGTCCATCGGTATGAAGTTCTTTGCGAAAAAGTGGCAGGACAAAACGGTCATCATCAGCATATGAGGGAATCATGGCTCTCTCATATGCTGATTTTTTGTGTTATATGCGTTATATAGGTGTATTTTATTCCTCTCTTTAATGTGTTCTGTCAAAACGGAACTCACTAAAAAACAAGAGAGTGCGCCGTCACTTCATCGTGACGGTGCACTCTCTTGTTTTTTGTTGGTCATTTCTCCGTCTATGCTTCGACGGTCATGAGGTTTCTGATGTCTTCTTATAAATAAGCATTGGTCAGTCACTTTTCAAACGATCAATTACCCTTTGCTCTGTAACGACCATTTCAACAGGAACATCCCATGCCTGGACAGGAACCATCTCCGATTTCTGTGCCTCAAAAGCCACGGCGATTACGGTCGCTTTTGTGCAGGAGGGAAGGAATCTGTCATAGTAGCCGCCGCCCATGCCGAGGCGGTGGCCGCACTCGTCAAATGACGAGCAGGGGCAGATCACAAGATCAATCTCCTCGGGTTCCACGATTTTACCCTGCTCCGGATCTGGCTCTGCAATACCGAACGCACCGCAGTTCCAGGCCGCGCTTTTTATATCGCAGTTTATGGGAGCAATCGCCAGCATCTTCCTGTTTTCTATACACAGCGGGTAAACGAAACGCTTTTTCTCTGTTGCGTGTCCGTTTTCTGTTTCAAGAGCGGTCAGCTGAACCTCGCCGCGTGTGTACTTGTAGAGCATTACAGTTTTCGCGCGGTGGTACGCATCCAATTCGAGGATCTTCCGGCAGATGCTCTCAGACTTTTCCATGCGTGCTTCTGCGCTCAAACTATCTCGCTCTTTGATCTTCTGGGAACGCAGCCATTTGCGGTACACATCGTCAAACGCGCTGCGAATCGCACCAACGAGGTACAACGAGCCAAACGCGATCACAGCGCCGTCCTCTCCCACCATATCCAGTGCTGTGCGAATGCCTAATGGAATGTCCGTCTCAGCATGGGCTTTCATCCCCCGTTCCATCAGATATGCCTCTAACGCATCCGCTTGGAGGGCTCTGCTGCTCAGAGGTGTCAGACAGATGAATTCCTGTGCGAAAGGCTTCAGCAGCTCCATGATGCGCGGATAGTCCTTGTCTGCAAGAACGCCCAGCAGGAACACCGCCTTTTTACCGTGCAGCAGTTGGGGCAGGCTGTCTGTCAGTGCCTCCGCGCACTGAGGATTATGCCCGCCATCTAAAATAAAGAGCGGGCAACGGTTCACGACCTCCAGACGCGCGGGCCACCGTACAGTCTCCATACCGCTCCTGACAGCTTCTTCCGGGATATCCCAGCCCCGCTCACGCAGAGCGCTGACGGTATTCAGCACAACCGCCGCGTTGTGCAGCTGGTGCTGTCCCAGCAGGGCAAGGCTGTACTCTGTCCCGTTCCACAAAAAGCGCTGCCCGTCGAGATCCTGCCGGAGCGGCGTCAGGCTGGCAAAGTCAACGCAGCGAAGCGGTACGTCTCTTTCCTCGCAGGCGGCTCTTACAACCCGGGTGACCTCCGGTGCGCTGTCGTAACAGACTGCATGGCAGCCACGCTTGATGATACCGGCTTTTGTCGCCGCGATCTTTTCCAGGGTATCGCCGAGGTATTCCATGTGTTCCAGACCGATGTTGGTCAGCACGGCGACTTCCGGGCAGTCGATGACGTTCGTGCTGTCCAGCGCCCCTCCCATGCCGACCTCCAACACAACAATATCGCAGTTCGTACCGGCAAAGTACTCCATGGCGATGGCTGTGACCAGTTCAAATTGACTGGGGTGGTCATCCATCACGTCAGCCAGTTTGCGAACACGTTCTGTAATGCGGCCAAGTTCGTTGCCGGGAATCTTTTCGCCGTTTACCTGGATCCGCTCACAGAAGTCCTGAATATAGGGGGAGGTATAGAGTCCCGTGCGATATCCCGCTGCGCGCAGGATCGCGTCAAGCATGGCGCAGGTGCTGCCCTTGCCGTTGCTGCCGGTCACATGAATAAATTTGAGCCGCCTTTGAGGAGCCCCCATCGCACTCAGCAAATTGCGTGTGCGGTCAAGCCCGAGACGGGTTGTACTCCAACCGCAGTCTTCAATATAGGCGATCGCTTCCTGCGACGTCATGCGGCCACCGTTCCTTGGATACGGGCAGGGAGCCTTCCGACCATGCGGATCACAACGAACTGCACCACGCCCAGCAGTACGGCCTGAAACACGCGCGTTTCCAGCAGCGGCAGGAACGGTGAGCCGTAGAGAATGGATATCCAGAGCGTGTTAAGCAGCAGACTCATGATGAGCTGATTGACCAAAACCGCCCCGGCGATATTCCGCAGATTTTGCTTTTTGTGAAGGAAGAGACCAAACACCATACCGGTCAGGAACGCGGTAAAGGTAAAGCCGGGAAAATACGGTCCGATGGGGAACAGGACCGCACCGAGAAAATCGCCAACAGCCGCAACAAGCCCTCCTGCCAGCGGACCGTATAGTATCGCCGCCAAGGCGATGGGGACAAAGCTGAAACCGATCTTGATATTCCACGCCGAGATGGACAGGAACCGTGAGAGAACGATCTCTACTGCGACTAACAGTCCCAGTATCGTTAACGTCTTTGTATTGAATTTGAACATTATGAAAGAACTCCTTTCGTGACAGTTGCCACGGAAGGAGCTCTTTGCGCCTTCGTGGCAGCGGATGCGGGCAAACATCGCGCGGCGCTTTGCGCCGGCTTCGTCTATGGGCAACTTCCCATCCCATAGCACTTAACGCGTTTGCCCTACTCTGACAGTGTTATTGATTCTGATGATCCCGCAAAAGCGGAAACAATACACCGCCTGCAGCGTTCCCAAGGGTGATGACAAGGATACAGACAGCGGCTTTTCCGCTCCATGCGCCGCCCATCCAGAAGTAAAACATATCCGCGACGCAATGCTCTGTGCCGCAGAGGATGAACGACATCACGCCCAAGAACAGAGAGAGATACTTCCCCAGCTCATGGGGGTTATTCCGGTAACTCTCCACGGCAATATAGATGAATACATTGCAAAGGAGGCCAAGCAGAAACAGGCTGGCAAGGCTGTCATTCAGCTTTATCTGGCATATTTTCTCGGCCTTTTCTACAAGTGCAGGTGCGCTGCGTGTCAGGCTCGCGCACAGCGCGGGCAGCCCGGTCCCCACAAGGTTGCCGAGCCAAATCAGGGGCAGATTCAAGGCGTATTCCCTGCCGTTCCGGAACATATAGCAGACCTTTCCCGTAAACAGGTTCAGTCCAAATGTGCAGACCACAAACAGACCTACCGTAAAGAGCGCCGCGCCGATCACCTTATGCTCGACGGATAAGAATACCAGCCCGCCAAGCCCGATGCTGACGCCAGCGAGAACGGCTCCGGCAAAGGTCTTTGCGGCGCCCTTCATGCAAGCGTCCTCTGCGCGGCTTCGACAACGTGCTTGCACAGTACCGCCGTCGTCACGCTGCCGACGCCGCCCGGTACGGGTGTGATCGCCTTTACGACAGGCTCCGCCTCCTCAAACTTCACGTCGCCGCAGAGCTTTTGCTTTGCCTCGTTCCAGCCAATGCCGACGTCGATCACGATCTGGCCGCAGCGCAGATAATCCGCGCTCACGCTCTCCATCTGACCGGAAGCGGCAATCACAATATCTGCGCCGCGTGTGATTGACGGAACGTCCACCGTGCGCGTATGGCAGATCGTGACCGTTGCGTTCGCATTCATCATCATCATGGCCACCGGCCGTCCGATCACCAGCGAACGTCCAATGATTACGGCTTTTTTGCCTTTTGGGTCAACGCCGTAGTATTTGAGGATCTCCATGACTGCCTGCGCCGTGCAGGGCGGGAAACCCAGCGGCGTGCCAGTGAATACGCCCGCCAATGATCCGTCGGTGCAGCCGTCCACATCCTTTTCCGGTGCCAGCATTTTCCGGGCTTTCTCACCGTCAAGCTGCTTCGGCAGAGGGCGGAACATCAGGATGCCGTGGACAGAAGCGTCCTTATTCAGACGGTCAAGCGTCCTAAAAAACGTGTCGCTGTCCACTTCCACGGGCAGCACCACATTTTTTACCTCGATCCCCACCTGTGCGCAACGTTTCATTGCGCCCCGCTCGTAGCTCAGATCATCCTCGCGTTCACCGACGCGGAAGATGACCAGCTTCGGTATGATTCCCAGTTCTTTGAGTGCCGCGACATCGGCTACCAGTTTCTCACTCAGCGCGGCTGCAGCCGGCGCGCCCTTCAGCAGTTCAGCCATTGGTGACCTCCCGGATGATCTTCGCATAGATTTTCTCCGCAGCAGGAAGATAGTGCGCCAGTTTTCCGTCTACATGGCCGTCGATCTCCTCTGCATAGTTTCTGTCTCTCATCAGTCTGGTGTTGACCTTCACATTGATAGCCGCGCCGTACATCGCGCCGTGGCACAGCATGGCCCCTGTAGCCGCGTCAGAAAGGACAAGTCTGCTGCCTTTATCACCAAATTTCTCAAGAAGTTCAATGGCCTCACCGCAGAGATCAAGGATCTCCAGCGGGCTTGCGGCCGCGTCGCGCAGGCATTGTTCCATAACCGCGTCCCGCGCAGGATCGTCCTTCGGGATGCCATAGGCTTTCGAGAGCGGCTCAAAGGCCCGTGCATCCTTTTCGATACAGGCGAGCAGTTTTACCCGCAGGGCCTGTGCGTTGTTCATCAGTGCCTTGATCTCATCTTCCACATTGGCGTATTTCTTTTTTCCAATGGTCAACTCACCGACCATATCGCCGAGGGCGATCCCAATGGCCGCAGTCAGAGCGCTTGCGCCCCCGCCGCCGGGGACGGCGGCAGGGGAGGCAAGCTGTTCGGTGAAATTGGTGATGCTGCTGTTTAAAATCTCCATCACCGGCTCCTTAGAACAAACCGGAGATCACGCCGTTCTCGTCGACGTCAATCTTTTCAGCGGCAGGGACTTTCGGAAGGCCCGGCATTGTCATGATGTCGCCGGTCAGCGCAACGATAAAGCCCGCGCCGGCGCAGACCTTGAGATTTCGGACCGTGATGGTGAACCCCTTCGGCGCGCCCAGAAGTGCAGCGTTGTCGGAAAAGCTGTACTGTGTTTTTGCCATGCAGATGGGCATTTTATCGAAGCCGAGATCCGTGAGCTGCCTGAGCTGTTTCTTCGCATTTGCGTCCAGCACGACGCCGTCCGCATGGTAGATCTTTTTGCAGATCGCCTCCAGCTTTTCTTCAATGGATGCATTGACATCATAGACGAACCCAAAGCTGTTCGGCTGCTCGCACAGGCGCACGACCTCCTCGGCCAGTTCTTTACCGCCTTCACCGCCCTTGGCCCAAACCTCAGACAGCGCGACATTGACGCCAAGCTCGTTGCATTTTGCCTTGACCAGATCAAGCTCCGCCTTGGTGTCCGTGGGGAAGGCGTTGATGGCCACCACGCAGGGTACACCGAAGACATTCTTGACGTTGGAAACGTGCTGCAGCAGATTCGGCAGGCCCTTCTCCAGCGCGGCAAGATTCTCGCTGTTCAGTTCCGACTTCGGCACGCCGCCGTGATACTTGAGTGCGCGCACTGTTGCGACGATCACCACCGCGGAAGGATGCAGCCCAGCCATGCGACACTTGATGTCTACAAATTTCTCCGCACCAAGGTCAGCGGCGAAGCCCGCCTCCGTGACGGCATAATCCGACAGCTTGAGGGCCATGCGCGTTGCCATCACGCTGTTGCAGCCGTGGGCGATGTTTGCAAACGGACCTCCATGGATAAACGCGGGGGTCCCTTCCAGCGTCTGAACAAGGTTGGGTTTGATGGCATCCTTCAGCAGCGCTGCCATGGCGCCTTCTGCTTTGAGGTCGTGCGCTGTGACCGGTACGCCGGTATAGCTGTAGCCGACGATGATCCTTCCGAGACGCGCCTTCAGGTCGGCGATGCTGCTGCTTAAGCAGAGGACTGCCATCACTTCACTTGCCACCGTGATCTCAAAGCCGTCTTCACGGGGTACGCCCTGCATGCGCCCACCCAGACCGTCCACGATGTGGCGGAGCTGGCGGTCGTTCATGTCCACTGCGCGTTTCCAGGTGATCTGTTTTGGATCAATGCCGAGTGCATTGCCCTGCTGAATGTGGTTATCGAGCATGGCGGCCAGCAAGTTATTTGCTGCGCCGATGGCGTGGAAGTCACCGGTAAAGTGAAGATTGATATCCTCCATCGGTACGACCTGCGCATATCCGCCGCCGGCGGCGCCGCCCTTGACGCCAAACACAGGGCCAAGGCTCGGCTCGCGCAGCGCGACGATGGCTTTTTTGCCGATGGCACGCAGGCCGTCAGTCAGGCCAATGCTGGTAGTGGTCTTTCCCTCACCCGCGGGAGTCGGGGTAATGGCGGTGACGAGGATCAGCTTGCCGTCCGGCTTCTCCGCAAGATCTTTCAGCAGTTTGTAGTCAACTTTTGCCTTGTAACTTCCGTACTGCTCGAGATACTTCTCATCAATGTCTGCTTTCGCAGCAATCGCAGTGATTTTCTGCTTTTCGCACTCCTGGGCGATTTCAATATCAGATTTGAATCCCATCGTTCTATGGACTCCCTTTATGTGTTTTGAGAGGTTCGCTTTTCCGGGAATGCCATGAAATAACGGTTCTGCGCGTCACGCAGCGCGACAATCAGCGTCTTCTGAACGAGTGCCATAAAACGCCTCCGAATCGTTTTCACGGCATCGTTGACCTCTGTGACAAGGTTGACGCCGACAAGCATATCCCGAATGAAATCTTCTGTTTTGCTCATGACCGCCGTGCAGCACAGGTCCACAATGATATCCGTTCTTGTATCGACGATCAGGGACAGCGAAAAGACCTGGTAGACATTTTTGATGGCATCCTCATTGCTCGGCTTTGCCGACCCCGTGATGAAAATGGTATTCACATTGTACGACATAACAAAAATCCTCCTTTTCAGATATCTTTATTATGCCTGAAGCATTTCCGGAAATCTATTGTTTACTTTGCATAATACAGGCTCTCATACAGGTCGCGGCAATCGGCAGCGATCCATTCGCTGGAAAACATGGGGTGAGATGTGGCGATGGCCTCGACCTCTTTCGCAATCTCCTGCAGAACAGCCTGGTTTTGATAATTCTTCAGCGTCTTTCCCACCAGATGGCCGATCCGGACCATTTCCTCCTCTTTTGCGCCGCGTGTGGTCATAGTGGGGCTGCCCAGACGGACGCCGCTTGCAACGCTGGGCGGCAGCGTATCGAATGGGATCATATTCTTGTTGGCGACAAGGCCTACCGAGTTGAGGACAGTCTCCGCCTCCTGACCGGACGGGATCAGCGGTGTGACGTCCAGCATGACCATGTGGGTGTCAGTACCGCCGGTGATGAGACGCAGTCCCTCTTCCGCGCATCCCTTTGCAAGCGCTTTCGCGTTGGCGCAGACCTGCTTGGCATAGAGTTTGAACTCCGGCTGCATGCACTCTTTGAAAAGCACGGCACGGGCCGCCAGCATATCGCCCTTGGGGCCGCCCTGCAAACGCGGAAATACGCCGCGGTCAATCTTATTGCCCAGTTCTTCCTTACAAAGGATAACACCGCAGCCACGCGGACCGCGCAGGGTCTTCTGCGTCGAGAAGGTCACAACGTCAGCATAGGGAACCGGGGAGGGGATCGCGCCGCCGGCAACAAGGCCGATATCATGCGCGCAATCGACCCAGAAGTAGGCACCGACCTCGTCTGCGATCTCACGGAACGCAGCGTAGTCAATCAGGCGAGGATAGGAGCTGGCGCCGCAGATGATCATTTTGGGTTTATGTTCCAGGGCAAGCGCGTGTACCTGCTCCATATCGATGCGTTCGGTCTCCCTGTTCAGCCCGTAATGCACGGCCTTGAACTCACGGCCGCTGAAATGGAATTTCGCGCCGTGGCTGAGATGTCCGCCATCACTGAGATTCATGCCCAGAATCGTATCACCGGGAGTCAGAAGGCCGGAAAGCACCGCCATGTTTGCAATCGTCGCATTACCCGACTGGATATTGGCGTGCTCAACTCCAAACAGTTCCTTGAGGCGCTCGATCGCGAGCAGCTCTGCTTGATCAGAGTTCTCACAGCCGCCGACAAAGCGCTTGCCCGGATATCCCTCTGTGTTCTTATTGGTAAATACGCTGCCCTCCAGATAGGTAGCGAGCGGGGAAGCGATGTTCTCGGATGCAATCAGGCCGATGGTGCGGAACTGCCGGTCTTCTTCCTTATGGAGCAGCCCGGCAATTTCGGGGTCGAAGCGGTCAAGCAACTGCGCGGCATCTTCTTTTTTCATGAGAAACATCCTTTCTTTTCTTCCGTAATCCTGGAGACCCCCGTTGAAAAATAAAAAAGGCCAGCAAAAGTCCTGATGACTTTTGCTGACCTTTAATAAATCGAGAACCGGGGAAACCGGTGTCCCTTTACGAAAGAAGCAAATATTAATTTTTGAATTTGCGGAGCGATGTTGTGGCAGCCTGCCTTAGCGGACAGCATTTCCCATTTCAAGGGAAAGCCTTGAAATGGTTAGGCATGTATTTAGTATATAAGGGGCGTTTTCAAAAGTCAAGTAAATTTTTATTCGTTTTATATACTATCCCCAACAAATTTTGAAAAAATTACCTGTTGCATTTTAAATTATAATATGCTATGATTAGAGCAATAATACTGCAACAAATGTTGCAGATCATATTGAGTTCTTTCTTATTGGTGCGCAGAAAGCATCTGTTCATCTGAATAGCTTTGGCATTTGCCTTGCATATGAAATAACAGAATGCAGCCTCTGTATATCAAGATATTAAAGACAAGATAGGTAACCGCTGACGCAGTTGCTTATCTTGTCTTCTGTTTTTTCAGGAAAGATTTCTCAATAGGAGCCCTGTGACAATGTAGCGGTAAGGCAGCCTTTTGCGGATATATCAGTTCAATATTTTACAGGTGAGGTGACACTATGAAAACTGCAATTAACCATGCAAAGATCATTACTGGAGACGGACGATTATTTCAGAATGCCAGTATCCTTTTCGATGAAAGCGGAATTCTCGCTCTAGATGAAAACACACAATTTGAGGCGGACGAGATGATTCATGGAGAGGGCCGGACAGTTCTCCCCGGCTTTATCGATTGCCATGTGCATCTAAATTTTCCTCCATATCCGTGGACAGACGAGGCCCGTACCAATCAAGATCCTGTCACCGTTGGAATTCGTGTTTGCAATCAAGCACACGATCTTTTGAAATCAGGAATTACTACGATGCGTGTAGCCGGTACTATGTATGGTGCGGATTTACAACTTCGGAAGTTGGTTCAATCTGGAGAAGTAAAAGCCCCACGGGTGAAAGCCAGCGGAGAAGTGATCTGTATCACCGCCGGTCATTGCCATGAATTAGGGATTGCCTGTGACACAGTTGATCAGGCGGTAACTGCTGCAAGGACCTTAGTCAGTAAAAAGGTCGATTTTCTGAAGATGATGGCCACAGGCGGCGTCATTGGCATCGGTCCTATCGGCAGCGGCCAGCTTTCTCCGGAACAAATTGCCGCAGTTATTGCAGAGGGAAAACGTTTTGGGGTGCGCACCTTTGCCCACTTGAGTTTGGACTATGCGTGTTTAATGGCGGCGATTGAAGCGGGAATTACTTCTGTGGAACATGGTAACAATATTGACGAGGCCGCAGCCAAAAAAATGGTGGAAAAAGGCACTTACTATGTCCCGACTATGGGCGTGAAGTACAACGAGGCCAATAACACTCTGACCGATCCCACCAGTACCGCTCTGCGTGAAAAAGCGTCATTAGCTCGCAAGGGTTCCGAAGAGTCTGTCCGTATTGCGGTAAAAGCAGGCGTTAAGATGGCTGTGGGGACGGATAACGGCTGCCCGTTTACCAATCCGGACACTTACGCTTATTCGACAGAACTGTATTTATTTGAGCAGGTCGGCCTGTCCAAGATGGATGTCATAAAGTGCGCTACGATCAACGGTGCGGAGCTATTGGGAATTGATGATATCACCGGATCCTTGGAAGTTGGCAAGTGCGCCGATATTGTAGTGATTAACGGGGATCCTATGAAGGATTTCCGAATTGCACGAAACGTTGAACGTACCTATTGCTGTGGTAAACTTTACTATAAAAGCTGAAGTAATAAAATAACAGGAGGGAAAGCAATGTCATTTGAGATTATTGACGGCGGCGCCACCTTGTCTTTCGATGCAATCGGAACAGTTGCTGTTGCTTTGTGGGTCCTTTTGATGGGTACGCAGCTTAAAAAGCACGTGAAATTTTTCCGTACATATTGTATCCCGGCACCGGTGATCGGGGGTACCCTGTACGCCCTGTTTAACCTCTGTTTGCACCTGACCGGTATTATGACCATCAAGTTAACAAATACATATCAAGCGGATCTCCAGAATCTGTTCTTTGTTTGTGTGGCATTTGGTTTGAGTCTATCGCTCCTTAAAAAAGGCGGCCCGCGTTTGATAAAATATGCAACCTGCACTATTGTTTTGATTGTTTTACAAGGTGTAATGGGAGTATTCGCGTCCGAAGCAGTTGGGCTGCCAGGAGCCTTTGGCGTTGTGCTTGGCCCCGCTCCCTTGGCCGGAGGTCACGGAAATGTTGCTGCGTATGCCCAATTTCTTGAGGATGGCGGATTCTCCGGCGCTATGACCGCCGGCGTTGCTGCGGCCTGTTTCGGATTGGTCTCTGGCAGTTTCTTTGGTGGACCATTGGCCAGAGGACTGATCAAAAAATATAAACTGGTTAATACCTCTCAGAGCCTTAGGGAAGTTGAAGTAACGGAAACCGAAAAGACCTTTACCCTTCAAGAAGTTTTTTACCACCTGGCGATCCTTGCCGCCGCACTGGCTGTTGGTGCGTTTTTAGGCAAGATTGCAGCCTCTAAGCTAGGCATCAGTGTTCCTACTTTTACCGGAGGAATGATCATTGGTCTCGTTTGCCGCCTTGTTGATGACAAAACAAATCTTTTGAGGCTGAACGACCAAATATTAGAAAAAATTCAGAGTTTCACTTTGAGCATCTTCTTGTCTATGGCTATGATTTCTCTGAACCTGTGGCAATTGGCCGAATTGGCTGTCCCCATGATGGTCGTTCTCGCCCTTGAGTTGGCAATGACACTGATCTTTATTCGGTTTGTTGTTTTTCCGGTCTGTGGAAAAGATTTCGACGCGGCCACTATGTGTGCAGGACTGTGTGGTCATGGCTTGGGGGCCACACCAAATGGCTTGGCCAATATGGACAGTATTACAGAAGAGTTTGGGTATAGTGCTGTACCGTATCTTTCTGTCACTGTTACCGGAGGAATTATTGCTTCCTGGACGCTGGTTATCGTAAATTCTTTTATGGTCAACTTGTTTGTCTGACTTCTTTACGGGTTACGCTGAATCCGGCTCCGGGATGGGCAGAGCAGCCCATTCCCCGCTGGAGCAAAGGGCATATTGAGTGTTTCCTGCGCGTGCAGCACCGCCGGTATTGTTGTCGGTATCGTGACGATGACAGGCCTGGGTCTCAAGCTCGGCGAAGGTCTTCTGACATTGACACATGGTATGCTGATCCCCACGCTGTTCTTTACAATGATCACCTCGATCATTCTTGGCATGGGTGCCCCCACCACCGCGAACTATCTGATTACTGCGACCATCGCCGCGCCGATCCTGGTCAAGATGGGTGTGCCCGTCATGGCGGCGCATCTGTTCTCGTTCTATTTCGGCATCATGTCCGATGTGACTCCTCCTGTTGCGCTCGCTGCTTACGCTGGTTCCGCCATCGCCAAAAGCAATCCGATGAAAACAGGCTTTGAAGCTTGTAAGCTTGCAATCGGAGCATTTTTGGTGCCGTACATGTTTGTCCTGAATCCTGTCCTGATTATGCAGACTGACTCTGCACTGTCGGTTATCCAACCGCTGATAACCGCTTTGCTTGGCATGGTCGGAATCAGCGCTGGCATCACTGGATACCTGGCAGACAATCTGAAATGGTACGAGCGTGTCATTTTGGCCGTTGCCGGCTTGATGATGCTCTATCCCGAATCGATCACCGACTATATCGGCATTGTGATCATAGCAGTGATGTATGTTCTGTTGCGAAGACGGAAATCTGCTCGTACACATCAATAAACAAAAAGATGCGCTGTCTCTGCCAAGTAGAGACAGCGCATCTTCATTGGTATAGACAGTTAAAGAAAATCGCAAAATTTTTCAAAGGTCAATTGTATAATTAAATTGGATACTTGAATAAAGAAATTCGTACTGATTTTTCTTCCTGTAACAGAATGAAGGTGTCTTTGTTTTTGCAAATTTCGATTGAATTAGCAAATTCAATGTGATATTCTTAGCTTAACGAACGGAGGTGTTTGCTATTTTACCGAACGAGTTGGTTGATTTAGCGAAATTGGTTTGCGAACAGAAGGCAGAAACGCAAACTCTCGAGTGCAAAGCCGCGCATATCGACTGCCCGAAGCGGCTGTATGATACACTGTCCAGCTTCTCTAACCAGGACAGCGGCGGCGTGCTGCTGTTTGGCGTAGACGAGAAGGCCGGCTTTCAGGTGGTCGGCGTCTATGATGCCCAGGACCTCCAAAAAAAGGTCACAGAGCAGTGCAATCAGATGGAGCCGCCGGTGCGGGCAGTGTTTACGCTTGCAGAGCTGGACGGGCATTGGATCTGTTCGGCAGAGATCCCTGCGGTTGACCTGGCAGAGCGCCCCTGCTATTATCGGGGGGCCGGACGCAGCAAAGGCTCCTATATCCGGGTGGGTGATGCTGATCTCCCCATGACGGACTATGAGCTATACAGCTATGAGGCATTTCGCCGCCATCTGCACGACGATGAGCGACCGGTAGAGCGAGCCAGCCTTTCTATGCTGGATGCGGATAAGCTGGAGCACTATATCATCCAACGCCGCATGGACCGCCCCGGCTTTGCCCAGCTTTCCAGAGAACAGACGCTGGAGATGCTGAATATCACGCATGATGGGGAAGTTACCCTGGCTGCTGTGATGAACTTCTGCCTCTATCCCCAGGGCTATTTCCCGCAGCTGGGAATTACCGCCATCGTGGTCCCCGGAACGCAGATTGGCGATACGGACACCGACTCTGCCCGCTTTACCGATAATAAGCGCATTGAGGGAACCATCGATACCATGGTGGAAGATGCTGTGGCCTTTTGCCGCCGGAACATGAAGGTCCGTACCATCATCGACCCGAAGACAGGTATGCGGAATGACCGGACGGAATACCCCATTGAGGCCATTCGCGAAGCCATCCTGAACGCGGTGATCCACCGCGATTACAGCCTCTATACAGAAGGGACACCCGTGCAGATCGACTTTTTTGCCGACCGGCTGGAAATTCACAGCCCCGGCAGTCTGTATGGCCGTATGACGGTGGAACAGTTGGGTATTGCCAAGCCGGACTTGCGCAATCCCGCCCTCGCCGTTATGACGGAAGTCCTCACCGGCGCGGAAAACCGCTATTCCGGTATCCCTACCATTCGCCGTGCCATGGCAGAGTACGGCTTGCCGGCACCAGTTTTTGAAAACCGACGGAATGAGTTCGTTGTGACACTGTATAACGCCCATCCCACCGCCGCGGAGTCCGGTACGGAAAGAGCCGAGAAAGCATCCCCAGCCGATCTGCTGACGTTCTGTCAAACGCCCCGCTCCCGGCAGGAGATCGCGGACTATCTGGGCGTCAAAACGGTTTTCTACGCCATGGGGCATTATGTCCAGCCGCTCCTCCAGTCCGGCCAACTGGCAATGACGATCCCGGAGTCCCCCAAGAGCCGGAAACAGAAGTTCTATACCGTTTGACTTTGTAAGTTTTTCTATTTCCTCGCAATATATGTAGCCGCCCAGGCCGCTATCAAAGATTGATCACTCCTGCTTAAGGCTTGATCGCATGAGAAAGCCCCCGATTCCAGACGGAATCGGGGGCGTTTTTTGCACTTATATGTAAATGATATCCGGTTTATCTACGGAAAAGCATTGATATTGAACCGGCGTCAGTCCAGATCGTCCACCAACGCGGTACTCTTGGCATACGCCGTGCTCCTGGCCTCGAAGAAGTCGGTCTTTACCATGTTGGCGTTGGAATACTGACTGACCCAACCCATGCTGGCGGGCTCTTCCCGGTTGTCCTCGTACAAATAGCCATATCCCAGACCGGACCAGCGCAGGTTGCCCAGATAGCGGATATAATCCGTCACCATTCTGGTATTCAGGCCGGGGATGCTGTCGCCGATCACATAGCAGCCCCAGGCGCTCTCCTGCCGTACGCCCTCATCCAACATCTCACGGAGAATGGCGATATTCTCCTCCGTAAACAGCTCCGGCTGCTCCTTCTGCAGCTCCAGCAGAATGTTCCGGAACAGCCACAGATGGGTGTTCTCATCCCGGTTGATGTAGCGGATCTCCTGGGCGGAGCCGGGCATTTTGCCGTTCCGGGAGAGATTGTAGAAGAACATAAAGCCGCTGTAGAAATAAACGCCCTCCAGGATGTAGTTTGCCATGAGCACCTTCAGGAACGTGACGGCATCCTTGTGCTCCTGAAACGCATTGTAAAGGCTGCCGATAAAGGTGTTGCGCCGCAGCAGATGTTCATCGGTCTTCCACTGGTACAGGATGTCATCCCGCTGAGTAGGGCTGCAAATGGTGTCCAGCATATAGCTGTAGCTCTGACTGTGCACACACTCCTGGAAAGTCTGGATGGACAGGCAGAGATTCACCTCATTGGCTGTTGTATACTCGGCAATATTGGGCAGGTTTGCCGTCTGGATGGAGTCCAGAAACACCAGAAAGCTCAGGATTTTATCATAAGCAGTCCGCTCTGCCACAGAAAGGCGGGGATAGTCCTTCACATCCTGGGCCAGATTGATCTCCTCGGGGATCCAGAAGTTGTTCATCGCCTGCCGGTACCAGTCACTGACCCAGGGATACTTCATATTGTTGAAGTCATTCAGATTGGTGGTATTGCCGCCGATCAGCCGGCGCAGGCGAACATCGGTATCGCCGTCCGGGTTGAACAGCGGCCGTTTCTTCATCAGTTCTGCCATAGGTATGACCATTCCTTTCCGCTGCGCTACAAGGCACCAAAAGACTATGAAACGTAGTGCCCCTACCGCAGCAAGTCGAAATTTGTTAGAATAAGCTTGAGGAAACATGCACACTACAG
>Ga0129314_1001206_pt1 | contig 19483 bp, 19 predicted proteins | sample O1111metagenome_FD_94431 | JGI IMG/M metagenome (GOLD analysis project Ga0129314, IMG submission 94431) | Orangutan individual fecal microbial communities from fecal samples from Wisconsin, USA - O1111 metagenome | ecosystem: Host-associated > Mammals > Digestive system > Large intestine > Fecal... | reverse complement strand
CAATCGTTTCAGGACGCTGATTCCACCGAATCCGGAATCAAAAACAACGATGGGCGGATGCTTTTTCATGGTAATTGCCTCCAGCATTTCATTGCCAAGATGGTTTAATTTGACCTTTGAGCGAGCCGGTATTTCTCCGCTTCCCCAATGAAGTTTTTGAAAATTGCCTGCTGGCTGCTGTTGTCGGTCATTCCTTCCGGATGCCACTGAACCATGACGACAAAGCGGTCACCAGGTTTCTCCATGGCTTCGATCACTCGGTCGGGTTCCGAGTAAGCGGCAGCGATAAAATCACCGGCCAGATCTTTGACAGCCTGATGATGATACGAATTGACGCCGATCGCGGCGCCGCCAATGATCTGCGCCAGACGGCTTTGTGGTTCGAGTGCCACCTTGTGGGACGCCATCTGCCGCGGATACATGGACATCCGGTGTTCCAGCTTACCCTCAGAGGCCAGATCCACATAGACTGTGCCGCCCATAGAGAGATTGACCACCTGCATTCCCCGGCAGATTCCCAGCACAGGAAGGTTGGTCTCTGTAAGGACATATTTTGCCAGCAGCAGTTCGACCGCGTCACGCCTCGGCTGGATGGGGGAGACCCCAGGAACGGCCCGTTCGCCAAAAAGCAGCGGGTCTGCGTCTCCGCCGCCCGAAAATAAGATCCCGTCCAATTTGGGGATCAATCCCAACACCAGCTCGGCTTTTTGATAGGACGGCAGAATAAGCGGGATACCTCCCGCCGCTTCAATGGCCTGTACATAGGCGTCGCTCAACTGATGGAACGGATTGGGCAGATGTACAAAATTGGATTTTGTGGTATGATAGGACATACCACAGGTAATTCCAATAACCGGTTTCATAGAATTCCCCCCAATGTGATATTCATTTCTTATCTTCAGGATAGAGGAAAAGAGGGTGAGAGTAAATTATTTATCTTCGAACGGCCGTTAAGTTAGAATTAAATGTTGACAAATTCGGATTGGCGTTATAAAATGTTAAACTTTGAAAGGGTGGTTCAATATGGAGTTAACTCAGCTGCGCTATTTTCAGGCTTTGGCCAAAAGCGGTAATTTGACCAGAACAGCAAAAGACCTGTTTATCTCTGCTCCTGCCCTGAGTACCTCCATCTCACGGTTGGAACAGGAGGTGGGGGTGCCCCTTTTTGACAGAATAAAGGGACGGATGTACCTCAATGAGTACGGCCAGATCTTTTTGCAGGAGATCACCGAAGGGCTTACCAAGCTGGACTCAGGCAAGGATCTACTCCGCTCCATGGCGCAGCTGGAGGATATGCACCTCACCCTTGTCACAATGAATGCGGTGCTGTGGAATGGAATGATTGCGGACTTTATCGTGCGATATCCCAATATCCATGTGACGGTCATCAATACCAGCAGCAGTATTTTGAAAAAGCATGTGGATATCGGCCGCTTTGATCTGCTGTTGGGCGGAAAAGCGCAGTCCTATGTTCAGGATCTGGAGTGGATTCCGCTGTTTGTAGACAATACCGTAATGGCCTGTCTGCCGTGCGGCCATCCCTTTGCCCACCGAAGCTCCCTGAAGCTGATCGAACTGAAGGATGAAAAGTTTATCTTTCCTCCCGCCAATTTTAAACTGAGTGAATTTTACTATCGAATCTGCCGCGAGGCGGGCTTCGAACCCGATGTGATCGCGGAGTGCGGCTATGTGCTCTCCTCGTATCTGCATAAAAGGGGACTGGGGATCGCGTTTACCTCAAGCCGGGCCTGTCAGTTTGATATTTTCAGCGATTCTGTGATCGTGCCGGTGGAGGATGTCAAAAACGACACGGCTCTCGATCAGAATATCTACTGGAACAAACAGCAGAAGCTCAACAAACCGGCCATGCTCTTTCGGGATTTTGCTGTGGAGTACTGTAAATGACCGGATGCTGACGTCTGCCGCCGTGCTTCGTATGGCGCCCTTCCCCAATATAGAGAATGATAGGGTTCAGCCCCTCTGTTTTAGCCCGCAAACCTGCCGGGATCAAAACAGAGGGGCTGATTTTGTGTTAAAATTTCCACCAAAATCACAGGATAAATCCGAAAATAACCGGGTGACTCCGAAAAAATTCTGTCTGAAAAAAGGATTGTTTCGCAAAAGCTAATGGCTATTAAAAAATGTAAAATTGACAACATTGCATTTAAAATATACAATAAAAATAACAAGAAAGGAAAATTTTTATCTATTTTGACTTCTTACTCAAGGGGCGCGGGATAAATTCTTGTTAGCGGAAGTCGGAGTGATAGATCATATTTTCCTTTCGCCAGTAAAGGAGGAGAAAAATGAAAAAGGCTATTTCGATCTTACTGACAGGGTGCGTGCTGCTCAGCTTATTGGTCGCCTGTTCCTCTGAGCCAAATGCCGGAGGATCAGGGGGATCTTCGCAGCCCCAGGAGCCCAAAATACTGCATGCTGTTGCGTCCTCCGGCGCGACCATGGCCAATCCGCTGCTGGCAACGATCGAAGCGGATACAGATTTGGCCGGCTATATCACCAGCGGGCTCTACGGCTATATTCCCAAAGATGACGGAAGCGGTTCTGTCCTGGTCCCGATGTTTGCCGCGTCTGAGCCGACAGACGTGAAGGGCGACGGTACGGTTTGGCAGATCGCCATAAAAAAGGATGCAAAATGGGCAAACGGCGACCCCATCAATGCCGATACATTTATGTACAGCTGGAAGATGTGTCTGGATCCGGTTCTGCTGATGAATAAGGCAAGCGCGCTTTCCAGTACATATGTCACAATCTCAAACGCGAAGGCGTATTACTCCCAGTCCACCACCGGGACCCCGGTTGCCTGGGAGGATGTCGGCCTGAAAAAGATTGACGATTATACGGTGGAAATTACCCTGGCTGGCGACTACAACAAACAGGAAGTGATGCGTCACTTCAGCATAGCCAGCTCTTATCCGGTCTATGAGCCGCTTTTTGAGGCCGGTATGAACACCGACCGCAGCGAGACCACCTATGGTACAGAACAGCAGCAGATGATGTCCTGCGGCAGCTTTGTTCTGACCGAATGGATCAAAGGCTCCGAGTACAAGCTGGAACGGAATGAAAGCTGGCCCTATGCGGAGCTTATCAAACTGGACGGTATGACTGTCCGCGGCGTAGAGGACAAGGGCACCCAGCAGCAGATGTTTGACGCCGGCGAATTGGATTATGTACTGCTTGACAGCGCGGGCGTTGAAAAGTATAAAGAGGATCCGCGCCTCACCCCCGGTACTTCCGGTTACATTCGCATGATCGACTTTTGTGACACCAACCCCAATCAGCCCATTCTGGCCAATATGAACTTTAAAAAGGCACTGTATTACAGCATTGACCGTGAAACCATTGCAAAACTTGCCAACAAACTGCCCTGTTCCTGGCTGGTTCCCCATACCAATATCGCCTATGCGGACGGCACGCTGTTCCGTGACCTGGACATCGCCAAGGAGTATCTGCCTGAAAATTACGGGTACGATCCGGAATATGCAAAGGAATGCTTTGACAAGGCATTGCAGGAGACCGGGCTGTCAAAGGCAGAGCTTTCCATCACCTACGGCAGTGCCAGCCCGGATTTCAAGGTCATCGTTGAGTTCCTGCAGGAATCATGGCCCCAGATTTTCGGTGAGAACCGGTTTGTCCTGAATCTGAACGGGATCCCCAATGCACAGTCTCTGGAGCTGCGCAAGAGCAGCCCCACCAACCCCGAAGCCTATGAACTTGGCTGTTCCGACTGGTCGGTTACAGCGGGAAAATACAACCCCATCAAAGCCCTGGAGGTCTTTACCAGCACCTATTCCCGGCGCAACGCGCCCTATCACTGTGACGCGGCGGACGAATATTTTAAGCAGTCCCTGAATTCTGAAGTCCGCAAGGATGAAAAGAAACTTGCGGAGGTCACCGCGGCAATGGAGAAAGCCCTTCTGGAAGAAGTCGCCGTCATTCCCGTTTTGGAAAACCGTGTCTTTTACATGTTCTCCGATGACATCAAGCTGGTATTTGAAAAGCAGGACCCCTCTCTCGCTTGGGGAATTGAATTTGCGGATCTGAACCGCTGAGTTTGCTGAACGAACCGGGCGATATCGCTATCGTCCGGTTCGTTTTCGTTGAGGAGTTTAAGTTATGGGAAGATATGTACTGAAGCGTCTTGGAATGATACTGTTGACCCTGTTTATTATTATTTCACTGGGCTTTTTCGTTCTGCGCCTGATGCCCGGCAGCGTCTATGACGACCCCAACCTTTCGCCGGAGATCATTGCAGCCATGGAGGCAAAGGCCCATCTGGATGAACCGTTGATCGTGCAGTATTTCTACTACTGGAGAAATATCATTGTGGACGGCGATTGGGGGGTATCGGTCAAAATTGAACCCAGCGTACCGGTTTTTCAGGTTCTGCGCAACCGAATCCCTGTTACCATGGTGTTGAATGTGGCGTCCTTGGCGGTATCGATCCCGCTGGGGGTATTGACAGGCACCCTGGCCGCGCTGAAAAAATCCAAGCTGCCCGATCATATCCTGTCCTTGATGGTGGTGCTTTTTATCTCGGTACCATCCTTTGTATTTGCTTCGCTGCTGCAATATTTCGCGGCGGGAAAACTGGGCTGGTTCCCGGTGGTGTTTCAGAACACGGCTAACCCGGTTCTGCAGTTTCGCTCGATGATTCTACCCATACTGGCTCTGTCGCTTCACCCCATTGCGTCCATCTGCCGGTATCTGCGCGGGGAGCTCATCGAGACGCTTTCCTCCGAGTTCATGCTTCTGGCCCGAACAAAGGGCCTCAGCCACTATAAGGCGATCATACGGCACGCGTTTCGAAATTCGATGGTTCCGCTGGCCAACGTTGTCATTCCCATGTTTACCCACATTATGGGCGGGTCTCTGGTGATTGAGCGGATCTTTTCCATCCCGGGGGTGGGCGGAATTATGACCAACGCGGTCAGCACCAACGACCACTCCCTTACCATGGCGGCACTGATCTTCTATTCGGCAATCTCTCTGTTCACCATTCTGTTGGTGGATATCTCTTATGGTATCATCGATCCGCGTGTCAGACTGGGGGGGAAGAAGAAATGACAGATCAAACGATCAAAAAGATTTACCGGGAGTCTGACTATCCAAATATCCGGCCGGAAGATTTTGAGATGGCCCATTCGGAAAAGCGCCTCCACGATGCAAACTTTGAAGGCGAACCGGTAGGGTTTTTCAAAGAGGCCTTTCGGCGGTTCTGCCGCAACAAAGCTGCGCTCATTGCGTTTTGGATCATCTGTATCATTGTTTTTATGGCAATTGTGGGGCCCGGTATGAGCGGGTTTACCTATCGGGAACAGAACGCGTTTCGCACCAATATGCCGCCGCGCGTGCCGTTTTTGGAGAAATTTGGAATCCTGGACGGACGCATGGTATTGACCAACCGCCGGATGGATTCCCTGAATGATGTGGAGAAATATCCCGAAGGGTGTATTTTGCGGGTATTCAATGAATCGGAAATCCGGGGTGTTAAAATGTGCAGCGTCGAGGTGGACTACTACAAATTTATGGGCGCTGAGGATGAGTATTATTGGTTTGGTACCGATAACTTTGGACGGGATCTCTGGACCAGGTTGTGGCGGGGCTCCCGAATCTCCCTGATCATAGCGGTCGTATCGGTGCTGACCAATGTGGTCATCGGCCTCATATACGGCTCTATCGCCGGTTATTACGGGGGTTGGGTCGATATGGTTATGATGCGGGTCTGCGAGATTGTCACCGCACTGCCCCAGGTGGTTGTTGTGACCATGTTTATCCTCATGTTCGGCACGGGAATGCAGTCGCTGATTCTGGCGCTGGTGGTTCGGGGCTGGGTGGGCACCGCCCGTATGATCCGGGCCCAGTTCCTGAGATTTCGCGGACGAGAGTATGTGCTGGCGGCGGAGTCCTTCGGTGTTCCGGAATATGCTCAAATCTTCCGCCACATCCTCCCTAACGCCATCGGCCCGGTCATTACACAGACTATGATGGCGGTTCCCAGTGCGATTTTTACCGAGTCCTTCCTGGCGTTTATCGGCCTCGGCCTGGCACCGCCGGAGCCCTCCATCGGAGTGCTGCTTTCCAATGGCCAGCAGGTGCTGATGCAGTACCCCTTCCAGACCTTCTTCCCGGCCACCTTGATTTCGGTTTTGATGATCGCGTTCAATCTGATGGGAAATGGCCTGCGGGACGCCTTTGACCCGACCCAGCGGGGCCAGGAATAGAGAAAGGAGATCAGAGATGGATGATATTATTCTTTCGGTGGAAGATCTTGCAGTCTCTTTTCGAAGTGACAACGGTATGGTACGCGCGGTGCGCGGGGTCAGTTTCGACCTGAAGCGGGGGGAAACAGTGGCCATTGTGGGAGAGTCCGGTTCGGGGAAATCGGTCAGCATCAAAAGCATCATGGGCATTTTAAGCAAAAATGCCGTCATCGACAGCGGCCGGATTCTGTACGGCGGAGAAAACCTACTGGAGAAGAGTGAAAAGGAATATCACAAGATTCGGGGGGCAAAAATCGGCCTGATTTTTCAGGACCCGTTGTCTGCGCTGAATCCCCTGATGAAGATCGGCCATCAGATTACAGAGGCTCTCTGCCTCAACGGCCCTATGAAAAAGGAGGAAGCCCGGCGCCGTGCCGTTGAATTGATGGAGTCGGTCGGCATTCCCGATGCGGAGCGGCGTTTTGACCAGTTCCCCTTTCAGTTTTCCGGGGGAATGCGCCAGCGGGTGGTCATCGCCATTGCCCTTGCCCGGGATCCGGAGATTTTGATCTGCGATGAGCCCACCACGGCGCTGGATGTGACGGTACAGGCCAGGATTTTGGATCTGATTCGGGAGATCAAGGCCACCCGCAACCTTTCCATTATTTTTATCACCCATGACCTGGGGGTGGTGGCCAGCATTGCGGACCGCATCAATGTGATGTATGCCGGAAAGATCGTGGAGACGGGCACCACAGAGGAGATCTTCTTTGACCCACGCCACCCTTACACCCAGGCACTGCTGGCCTCCATGCCGGATCTGGAGACGTCAGAACGGCTGGCGAGCATACCGGGCGTGCCGCCCAACATGCTGTATCCCCCCAAAGGGGACGCCTTTGCGCCGCGAAATCCCAACGCAATGAAGATCGATTTTCAGGAGGAGCCTCCCTTTTTCAAGATCAGCGACACCCACTATGCCGCCACCTGGACGCTGCACCCCTACGCGCCAAAGTTTGAGGCGCCGGCGGTGCTGAAGGAGCGCATTGCGCGGATGAGGAGGAACGAGATATGATTGAGAGAGGTACTCCGCTGCTGGAAGTTGAGCATCTTAAAATGAGTTTTGCCTCAGGTAAGGGGAAGAAGAAGGTCGTGGTCAACGCCATTGACGACAACAGCTTTCAGATCTATGAGGGCGAGACATTCGGCCTGGTGGGGGAATCCGGCTGCGGAAAAACCACCACCGGCCGGGCCATCATCCGCCTTTATGACCCCACCGGCGGCACCATACGGTTCAGCGGCAGGGAGATCAGCGGCCCGATGACCCGGGAGCTGCGTCACTATTTAAGCGACAACATCGCCATGGTTTTTCAGGATCCGGTGGATTCGCTCAACCCCCGTATGACGGTCATGGAGATCGTGGAGGAGAGCCTCAAATACCGGGGGATCAAAGACGCCCGGGAGCGAAAGGAACGGGTATATGACATTCTGGATAAGGTGGGGCTGACCCGTGAGCACGCCAGCCGGTATCCCCATGAGTTTTCGGGAGGGCAGCGTCAGCGGATCGGAATTGCCCGGGCCCTGGTGGTAAAGCCCAAACTTATCATTGCGGACGAACCGGTTTCCGCTCTGGATGTGTCCATTCAGGCGCAGATCATCAACCTTCTCAACGAGCTCAAAGAGGAGCTGGGCCTGACCATTATTTTTATCGCCCACGACCTGAGCGTAGTCAAATATTTTTCCACACGGGTGGCGGTCATGTACCGGGGAAAGATCGTTGAGACAGCGCCCTCTCAGGAGCTGTATCGCAATCCCATACACCCCTATACCATTTCGCTGCTGTCGTCGGTGCCCCAGCCCAATCCGGCCTATGAAAGGGTTCGGAAAAGCATCTCTTACGACATAGCGCGGGATCATATTGAAGTGCCGGGGGAGGAGCGGATAATGCGTGAAATCTGTCCGGATCACTTTGTCTACTGCAACGGCGCGGAATTTGAACGCTATCAGGAAAAGAGAGCCCAAAGGAAAGGGGAGGAAAGTCATGTTTGACCTTGTCATTCAAAACGCGCAGATCGTAGACGGAACCGGGGCAAAGCCCTATGAGGGAAATGTATATCTCTCAGGCGGGCGCATCGCTGAAATCTCGGCCGACAGCGGACTGCCTGCTGCCGAAACGATGGACGCAAAGGGTTTGACCCTGGCGCCGGGATTTATCGACCTGCATACCCATTCGGACAGCTCTCCCTATTGCGCGCCGGAGTTTGAAAGCGCGCTGACACAGGGGGTGACCTTCCACCTGGCGGGCAACTGCGGGGGATCGCTGGTTCCCAACACAGAGGCCAACCACATCTCCCACGGCAATGGGATGTCTGTAAACAAATTCGCCCGCAGAATCGGGGACGAGGGCTATCAGGCCCGTGACGTGGCCGGCTACGCCAGGGAGGTCACCGGGCTGAAGCCCGCCATCCACCTTGCGACCCTTGTGGGTCACGGCGCCCTGCGCAACTGTGTGATGAAGGACCCCACCCTGCCGATTCCAACCCCGAAAGAGCTGGATGACATGGCGGCCCTGCTTTCCAGCCAGCTGGAACAGGGGGCCTTTGGCCTGTCCCTGGGGCTCACCTACAAGCCGGGGCTCTATTCCCAAACCGAAGAGCTGATCCGCCTTGCAAAGGTGGTGGCGGAGCACAAGGGAGTGGTTGCCGCCCATATGCGAAACGAGGGAGACAAAATATTCGAGGCCCTGGATGAAATGGGAAAAGTTGCCCGGGAGAGCGGAGCCCACATCCATATTTCCCACTTTAAATTGATGTTTGCCCCCCAGTGGGGGCAGGCGGATCGACTGCTGGCAGCACTGGACGGGATGCGCGCGGAGGGTCTGCATATCACCTGCGACCAATACCCGTACTGCGCCTCCAGCACCGGGTTTTTGGCGCTGCTTCCCGGCTGGGCCAAAGCGGGGAGCAAAGAGGATATTCTGCTGCGGCTGAAAGATGACCGGCAGTTTTTGAAGATGCGCCCCGACATAACGGAAAGCCTGGCCCGCCGGGGCGGGCCTACGCGAAACGCGGTCTCCTATACCTGTGGCGGCCTGCCCCAGTGCGACGGAAAGACGCTTGCCGAGGCGGCGGAGATTTTAAAGCTGGAGCCGGAGGATGCCTACCGTGAAATTTTAATTGCCAGCCGCTGCGGGGCCACCGCCATCTATTACGCCATGGATGAGCAGGATGTTTTAAAGATCGCGGCGAGAACCGATATTGCGGTGGGGTCGGACGGGTACGGATATAACATTCTGTCGAGAGAGCCGGTCGGAAAGCCCCATCCCCGGAGCGCGGGAACCTTTGTCCGCTTTTTGCGGCTGGCCCGTGAGCACCGGCTGATGCCGCTGGAAAGCGCCATCCATAAGATGACCGGCCTTCCGGCGGAGATCCTCGGCCTTACAGGGCGGGGTACCATTCAAAAGGGCAACTATGCCGACCTGGTGCTGTTTGACGCCCGGACCATTGGCGACCGGGCGACCTTTGAACAGCCGGCACTGGCTGCCGGCGGCGTGGATTGTGTATTTGTAAATGGGGGAAAGGCCTACAGCGGCGGGGTCTGCCTGGGGACGCGAAGGGGAGAATTTATCCTTTCCTCCTCAAAATAGACAGCTCTGCTTTTGACTGTTGGATTGATAGAAAGGAAGGCGTAGAAAATGCTGCATAAAATTCCAGCGAAAAAACTGGAGGCCGTCTGCAGCCGGTTTGACGGCGACTATGGCCTCTATGCCTCGGTAGCTGAGACAGGGGAGACCTTTGCCATCCACCCGGATCGGATCTTCTACAGTGCCAGCACCATTAAAGTGCCGATCCTTGGACTGCTGCTGAAGGATGCGGAGGAGGGCAGAGTGGATTTGAATTCCAAACGTGCCATATCACCGGATAACCGGGTGGGCGGATCGGGAATTTTACAGTCTCTCAGTCATGATCTGGAGCTGAGTCTGCGGGACATTGCCGAGCTGATGATCGTTTTAAGCGACAACACTGCCACCAATGAGATCATCGATGCGGTGGGCGGATTGGGGCGGATCAATCTGTTTTGCCAGGAACAGGGGCTGGGACAGACCAGAATCTACAATAAGATGATGCAAAAGCGCAGCTTTGCCGATTCGCAAAACGACGTCAGCCGGTCAAACCATATCTCGGCCCAGGATCTGGGCAAGATGATGGAGCAGATCATTGCCGAGGAGTTTGTCAGCGCCCAGGTGAGCCGGGGAATATACCGTATTATGGCAGGCCAGCGGCTGGGGCGGTTCAGCACGGGGCTTCCCAGCAGCAGCCATTTTGACCCCGCCACCGATCCTCTGCCGCCGCCGGAGGGCCATGTCATGGTGGCCGGCAAGGGCGGCACCCTGACCAAGCTGGGCATCAGCCATGACGCGGCTATTTTTGTTCTTCCCGATGGACGCAAATATACCCTCTGTGTCTGTACCAAAACTGCCAGTGTGCAAGGGGCCCAGCCTCTGATTGTCGAGTGTGCCCGTGTGATGTATGGAGCAATGTGCTGACCGGAGAACCCCAAGCCCCCCTCCCGACCCACTGGGTCGGGAAGGGGGCTGTTTTTATCCGAAACAGGTCGAAGAGATGGAATATCTGTCGAAAAAACAGAATAGTGATTTCAATTGGAAGCCGTTTTGATGGGATTCCCTATACTGGAAGCAAAAAGGGGAAATAACAATGAAACGGAAAACCATTCAGTACTCACTGCGGATTCCAAAGGATCTGATGGACAAGCTGGGATATATTGCACGCCGCCACGGCAGAACCAAAAACCGGGAGCTTTTGCTGATGATCGACTTCTATGTCAGAGCCTTTGAACGAAAACAGGGGGTCATTGAATTGTCGGAAGAAAGGGAGTAGCGCGATCCCGCCGGTCTGACCCAAAGACCATTTCCTGTTTGGATGAAAGAGGCCCCTTCTGCAAATCCTAATCCTTGACGGGAAATAGAAAGATTCAAATATTTCTATATTTTCCCTTGACAAATGGAACTGTAACAATTATAATTACAGTTAAAGAAGGAACTTTCATCTATCATATTACAAAGGAGAGATTTTCATGTCTGTACTTGAAATTACAAAAGAAAACTTTGAATCTGAGGTCCTCAACTCCGATCAGCCGGTGCTGGTAGACTTTTTTGCCACCTGGTGCGGCCCCTGTAAGGTGCTTTCCCCCATTGTTGACCAGCTGGCAGAGGAACTGGCCGGTAAGGTAAAGGTGGGCAAGGTGGATATCGACGGCCAGATCGACCTGGCCCGCAAATTCCGTGTCATGTCTGTTCCCACCCTGGTGGTCTTTAAGAACGGCAAGGTGACCTCTCAGACGGTAGGCGTTCAGACCGCCGAGCAGATCAAGAAGAATATCGAGGCATAACGCAAAAAACCATCCAGACGGGAGGAGAAAACCGAGGGAATTCTCCTCCTTTTTTCTGGCTGATGAGTCCCCGGGAGGGTACCTATGTATCACAAAATAACCCCACAGCAGGCCAAAGAATTTTTGGACAGCGGAAAAAATCTGGTTCTGCTGGATGTTCGCACCCGGCCGGAATACCGGGAAAGATCCATCCAAGGCGCCCTGCTTCTGCCCAATGAGTCTATTGGGGAGGATACCCTCCGGCAGCTGCCGGACAGGGATGTTCCCCTTCTGGTCTACTGCCGCAGCGGAAGACGCAGCAGACAGGCGGCGGAGAAGCTGGTAAGGCTGGGGTATACTCAGGTCTACGACTTTGGCGGGATTCTCGACTGGCCTTATGGAACCGTATCCGGCGGTCAGCCGCAGCCGCATCAAAAAGGAAATCAATAGAAGGAGAACCCTATGAGAGATCGAATCTTGCCGGCTTTTGCCGCAATGTTATCGCTGACGCTGCTGCTCAGTGCCTGCTCCCCCGACGCCGGCAGTCAGCCGGACGCCTCATCCCAACCCTCCGGCAGCCAATCCTCCTCTGCCGCGGCAGAGGAGAAAAAGCCGGTATTGGGGGATTTTACCGCCACCGATCTGGAGGGCAATGAGGTCACCCAGGAGATTTTTTCCGACAAGAAGCTGACCATGGTCAACGTCTGGGCCACCTTCTGTGACCCCTGTCTGCGGGAGCTGCCCGATTTGGGGGAGCTGGCCCAGGAGTATGCGGATCAGGATTTTCAGATCGTAGGCATCGTGATGGATACCCTGGACCGGAAGGGTGAGATCTCTGCCGACCAGGTGGAGACCGCCCGGTTTATTGTGGAGGAGGCAAAGGCTGACTACACCCACCTGCTTCCGTCGGATGATCTGATCGAATCTTACCTGCAATATGTGACCGGCGTTCCCACCACCTTCTTTGTGGACAGCGAGGGGAAACAGGTGGGCGAGACCCAGCAGCGGTACTGGGACCGGGAATCCTGGGTCTCTATCATCGAAAGCGCGTTGGAGGAAGTAAACGATGACCAGACTGCGCAGTAGTCTGCCCGCGCTGGCGGTGCTGGGACTGGGAATCCTCTTTATGGCTCTTGGTGTCCTGCGGGGAGAGGTTTTTACCGTCTGGAACAAGGCAATCTATATCTGTTTGGAGTGTATTGGCATTGGGTAAGCGACTGCGCGCTGGGAGAGAGAGGCTTCGCCTCTGGGTTCAGGTGGGCTTTGCCGCCCTGACCAACGGCTATCTGGCAGGCTTTTTCAAGGGGAAAATCTACAGCGGCCCCGGCAAACAGCTCTGTCTGCCGGGTCTCAACTGTTACTCCTGTCCGGGGGCGTTGGGTTCCTGCCCCATCGGTTCCCTTCAGGCGGTATTGGGCAGCAGAAACTACCGCTTTTCCTTTTATGTAGTGGGGTTTCTTATGGCAGTGGGGGCGCTGGTCGGCCGCTTTGTCTGCGGGTGGCTCTGCCCCTTCGGCCTCATTCAGGATCTGCTCTACAAGATCCCCTTTGTAAAGAAGCTGCGCAAGCTGCCGGTCGACCGGTGGCTGCGCTATCTGAAATATGGTATTTTAGCGGTTTTTGTTATTCTGCTGCCGCTGTTTGCGGTGGACTACATCGGCCAGGGCAGCCCCTGGTTCTGCAAATACATCTGCCCCTCAGGTACTCTGCTGGGGGGCTGGCCCCTCCTGGCCGCCAACGAGGGACTGCGGGCAGCAGTGGGTGGGCTTTTTCTGTGGAAAAACGCCATCCTGGCGGGAATTATCGTTCTCTCCATTCTGGTCTACCGGCCCTTCTGCCGGTATCTCTGCCCATTGGGAGCCATCTATGGGGTGTTCAACCCCATCTCCCTCTACCGCTATCAGGTGGACCCGGACCGGTGTACTCACTGCGGCGCCTGCAAACAGGCCTGTAAACTGGATATTCCGGTGGAGTGTACCCCCAACAGTCCAGAGTGTATCCGATGCGGCGTCTGTAAAAATATCTGTCCCCATGGGGCGATTCAAACCACCTTCTCCTCAAAATACGACCTGCTCAAGGGTTCAAAGGCGGAAGGCGGAGCAAACAAAAGGAGTGGGAATTTATGACAGGTGAATTTGGAATAGCAGTCCATGCCCTTGTCTTTTTGGCCCATCGGGGAGGCACCATCTCCAGCGAGGTGCTGGCCGGAAATGTCTGCACCAATCCTGCCCGGATCCGCAAGGTGATGGCCAAACTGAAACGGGCTGGGATGGTGGTCACCAAGGAGGGGGCGGATGGCGGATACCTGCTGGCACAGAGGGCCGATGAGCTCTCTCTGGATCAAATCTGCATGGCCACCGATACCAAACTGATCTGCTCGGGCTGGCACTCCGGAGACCTGGATCAAAAGTGTCTCATATCCTCCGGAATGGGCCCGTTGATGGAGGAGCTGTATCAGCAGCTCAACGCAGATTGTATGACGCGGCTGGCCTCTGTCACTGTGGCGGACATTGAAGAGAAAATATTTGGCATGGCAAAATAGAAATGGATGCCCCTGGGTTTATAAAATGGCCCGGGGGCTTTTGTTTTGCGGCCAGAGAGGTCTGCCTTTTGTGTGGGAAACCCTGCCCCTCACATTTTTTGCGGGCTGTTCATAAAATAGAGAAGCGGAGTGCGATCAAGGCCTTTTTGCGCTTTTCTACAGACCGCTCAATCTGACCAAAAGGAGTTTCGCCATGAATAAAGGATATTTTCCCGAGATGAACATCATCAACTGTTCCCCTCAGCAGTCATCTTCCCGTCCCTGCTGCAAGCCGGTTTGCCCCTGCCCCTGTCCGCCCCCTGCTATTGTGGGTCCCACCGGCCCAACCGGCCCAACCGGCCCCACTGGCCCAACCGGACCTACCGGACCAAGGGGGGAGGGTCTCAACGACGCAGTGCCATTTGACCCAAACGGCGTCTATTATGCAGGTGACCTGGTACTCTACCAGGGTAACCTTTACCAGGTCAATAAAGATAACCCCAGTGGAGTGCCCGGCCAGTCCCCGGATTTTACCCTGATCTCGGTGACCGGCCCGACCGGAGCCACCGGTCCTCAGGGCTTGCCGGGCCCAACCGGCTCGACAGGACCCCAGGGTGCAGCTGGAGCCACCGGCCCGACTGGCCCTCAGGGAGTCCGCGGTCCGGACGGCGCTACCGGCCCAATGGGGCCCCAAGGATCGACCGGTGCTGCCGGCCCCACTGGGCCCCAGGGCCCAACTGGTCCCGCAGGACCCCAGGGTGCAGTTGGCGCCACCGGCCCGACTGGCCCTCAGGGTGCCATTGGAGCCACCGGTGCACAGGGTGCTACCGGCCCAACCGGCCCTCAGGGAGTCCGCGGCCCGGACGGCGCTACCGGCCCAATGGGGCCCCAAGGATCGACCGGTGCTACCGGTCCTACTGGATCACAGGGTATTCCCGGTCCGACAGGTCCCCAGGGCGTTAAAGGGGCGGACGGTGCTACTGGCCCCACAGGTCCCCAGGGTGTTAAAGGGGCGGACGGTGCTACTGGCCCCACAGGTCCCCAGGGAGTCCGTGGGCAGGACGGCCTGACTGGCCCAACCGGCCCCACTGGGCCAACAGGTTCCACCGGTGCCCAGGGCCCAACCGGCCCCACAGGAGCCACCGGTTCCACCGGTGCCCAGGGCCCAACCGGCCCCACTGGAGCCACTGGTTCCACCGGCGCCCAGGGCCCAACCGGCCCTACAGGAGCCACCGGTTCCACCGGCGCCCAGGGCCCAACCGGCCCTACTGGGCCAACAGGCTCCACCGGTGCTCAGGGCCCAACCGGCCCTACAGGAGCCACCGGTTCCACTGGTGCCCAGGGCCCAACCGGCCCCACTGGGCCAACAGGTTCCACCGGCGCGCAAGGCCCAACCGGCCCCACTGGGCCAACAGGTTCCACCGGCGCGCAAGGCCCAACCGGCCCCACTGGGCCAACAGGTTCCACCGGCGCCCAGGGCCCAACCGGCCCCACGGGACCGACCGGTCCTGCCGGTGACTCCCACGATTCTGCCCTGTACAATCAGATGCGTACCAGCAGCAATTCGGCAATCGGAGTAGGTGCGGTGATCCCCATTCCCAATGTGAGGGTGATCGGCTCGGATCTCTCCTATAGTGCCACCAGTTCAGCAGTACGGATCAATCAGACAGGCAGCTATCTGTTCATCTGGTCTCTGCTGTCCTCCCGTCCCACCGGTACCTCAAGCGAGCAAAACGGTATTGTGGTCACCCTGGAAAATCTGGCGGGAAATACCCAGTACGCCTTCTCCGGCAAGACCCCGGATACCTCCAGCGCGCAGTTTAACAACACTGTGGTAGGCGCGACGGTGGTGGCGTTGTCATCCGGCGAGCAGGTGGTACTGCGCAACCGCTCCAATGGGTCTATTATCCTTGCAGCAGCTACAGGAAGCACCAACAATTCCTTTGCCGGCAGCCTGACCGTTGTTCGGGTCGGGTAACGAAACAGCAGTATAGGAGGAAACACAAGTGAACCGGTTCAAGATTACGGTTTATGCCATATGTAAAGATGAGGAACAGTTTGTGGACCGCTGGATGGACTCGATGCAGGAGGCCGACCAGGTTGTAGTGCTGGATACCGGCTCTGCCGACGGTACCGTGGCACGTCTGCGGGAACGGGGCGCTTTGGTGGAACAGCAGATCATCTCCCCCTGGCGGTTTGACCTTGCCCGCAACCGTTCTCTGGAACTGGTGCCCGATGATACGGACATCTGTGTTTGCACCGATCTGGATGAGGTTCTCCAGCCGGGATGGCGGCAGCGTCTGGAGGAAGCCTGGGTTCCCGGCACCTGCCGGGCCAGCTACCGCTACACCTGGAGCTTCCTTCCGGATGGCGGCGAGGGGGTGGTGTTCTGGACCGATAAAGTCCACGCCAACCACAAGTTCCGCTGGATTCACCCGGTTCACGAGGTGCTGGAGTATCTGGAAGGGGGGAGCTGCCCCATGGTAACGGTGGAGGGAATGCAGCTGGATCACCACCCGGACCCCTCCAAATCCAGGGCGCAGTATCTGCCCCTGCTGGAGCTGGCGGTGGCAGAGCGTCCCGAAGATGACCGGAACATGCACTATCTGGGCCGGGAGTACCTCTTCAAAGGCCGGTGGGATGACTGTATCCAAACCTTAAAGAGACACCTGCTGATGCCCAATGCCCAGTGGCGGGACGAACGTTGTGCCTCTATGCGGTATATTGCAAGGGCCTATGCCCAGAAGGGGGAGAGGGAGGAGGCAAAGAGCTGGTTTTACCGTGCCATTGCACAGGCCCCCTACCTGCGGGAACCCTATATGGATCTGGCGTTCCTTCTCTACGAGGAAGAGGAATGGGATGGGGTACTTTTTCTGGTAAAGGAAACTTTGAAAATTACCGAACGGCCCCGCACCTATATCTGTGAGGCGGCCCCCTGGGGCAGTGCTCCCTATGACCTGGCCTCCCTGGCCTGTTTCTATACCGGCAGATACCGGCAGTCGCTGGAGTGGTCGGAGCAGGCGGTTCGCCTGGCCCCAGACGATCAGCGTCTGCTCAAAAACCGGGAGCTGATCCGCCAGGCGGCAGAACATTAGAATCCCATTTTCCAAAGCCAAGGCCCTCTCTGTTTGAGAGGGCCTTTTTTTGTAGAATCATGCTGTAATATTTTGGATATTTTCTTTGCAAAAAAGGAAGAGTATGGTATACTAAATCTGAATGGAATAAAATGACTGTCAGAATTTTTATATTAAAACGCAGAGAAAATGGGGGATATGTTTGATGAAAAAGAGAGGTTTGGCGTTGGCTTTGGCACTGTCCCTGTGTCTGGGGCTGCTCAGTGGATGTCAGGAAAAAGATACGGGGGTCAAGCTGGACAGCAAAAATCCGGTGACCATCAGTATCTGGCACTACTACAACGGCGCGCAGAAGGCTGCTTTTGACCAGATGGTGCAGGAGTTTAACGAATCGGTGGGAATGGAGCAGGGGATTGTTGTAGAGGCTTTTAACTACGGCAATGTCTCCCAGCTGATTGAAAGCGTCGTCAACTCGGCCAACAATAAGGTGGGAACCGAGCCCATCCCCAATATCTTTGCCGCCTATGCCGACACGGCCTATCAGATTGACAAGCTGGATCTGGTGGTGGATCTGGGCCAGTACCTCACCGAAGAGGAGATCGCCCAGTATATCCCCTCCTATATAGAAGAGGGACGCCTGGGGGAGGATCACGCCCTCAAAATCTTCCCCACTGCCAAGAGCTCGGAAGTTTTTATCGTCAACAAAACCGATTGGGATAAGTTTGCTCAGGATACGGGCGCCAGTCTGGACAGTCTTGACACCCTGGAGGGCCTGGCAAAGGTCGCGGAGCAGTACTATGCCTGGACCGACAGCCTCACTCCCGATATCCGGGAGGATGGCAAGGCGTTTTTCGGCCGGGATGCCATGGCAAACTATTTTATCATTGGCTGCAAACAGTTGGGTGTTGAGATCTTTTCGGTGGAGAACGGCGAGGTCAGCTTCCAGATCGATCCGTCTGTGATGCGCCGGCTCTGGGATAACTACTATCTGCCTTATATCAACGGTTACTATGGGGCCTATGGCCGGTTTCGCTCGGACGATGTGAAGGTGGGGGACATTATCGCTTTGGTTGGCTCCACCTCTTCGGTGACCTATTTCCCCGACTCGGTTACCATCAATGACCAGGAGCCCTACAGCATCGAGGCCGCGGTGCTGCCCACCCCCGCTTTTGAGGGGGGCGAGCCCTATGCGGTTCAGCAGGGAGCCGGTATGGTGGTCACCAAAAGCACCCCCGAGCAGGAGTATGCTTCGGTGGTCTTTCTCAAATGGTTTACCGAGGCGGAGCGAAACATCCGCTTTTCGGCGGGATCCGGCTATCTGCCGGTCAAGATCGCGGCCAACGAGCCGGAATACTTCGCCGCTGTGGTGGATGAGGCCTTGGCCGGGACCAATCCCCCCGCCAAGCTGACCGATACCCTGAAAATTGCCCTGGAGGCCGCGTCGGTACAGAAACTTTACACCAACAGAGCCTTTGAGGGCGGAACGGATGCCCGGAATGTTCTGGAAAATTCCATGTCCCGGAAGGCGGCGGAGGACGCTGCCAAGGTTCAGCAGCTGGTGGATACGGGGATGAGCCGAAAAGAGGCGGCGGCTCAATTTGACACAGACGAGAATTTCGAAAGCTGGCTGGTCAGTTTGCAGGCTGCGTTGGCTGAGACACAAAAGGGGAAATAAGCAGATGTTTTCTCAGAAGGTATCCATCCTGAAAAAATTGCTTCTGCCAATCCTGATCGTAATGGTCATTCAGGTTGGCGTGATTTATGGTACGATTTTTTGGGTGGCACCATCAGCCAGTTGGAGGACAACGCCTTTCATATTATGAAGGAGAAGGTTTCCGGCCGCAAAAACCTGCTGGAAAATGATATGGTACAGCGCTGGTCCAACCTGACCGAGACCAGCGGAGCCATCAACCAGCAGGTCACCGCCTTTCTGGAGAACAACGGCATCGGCTATGAGGAGCTGGGAGAAAACCAACTGCTGACCGAACAGCTTTTAAGTGAAATTTCCAGTGATGTGATCTATCTGCTGCGAAAAAATTCGGTGACCGGGGCGTTTATCGTTTTTGAGGGAGCGGGGACAGAAAAAAAGCCCGGTCTCTACCTGCGGGACGCGGACCCGGACTCCAACCCGTGGGATTATTCTGACCTGCTGGCACTGCGGGGCCCCTCTTCGGTGACCAAAGAGCTCAACATGGCCCTGGACAGCCTGTGGAACCCCTATTTTTATCTGCCCGTGGGGAGCGGTGAGGGGGCGGAGCGCAACACCTTTTACTACAAACCCT
>Ga0129314_1001204_pt1 | contig 19523 bp, 10 predicted proteins | sample O1111metagenome_FD_94431 | JGI IMG/M metagenome (GOLD analysis project Ga0129314, IMG submission 94431) | Orangutan individual fecal microbial communities from fecal samples from Wisconsin, USA - O1111 metagenome | ecosystem: Host-associated > Mammals > Digestive system > Large intestine > Fecal... | reverse complement strand
TGTTGGACATTTACGCAAGAGACCCTGCCACGAATACCGTTTATGATACCGAAAAAGGTGGTCGCGTAGTCAGCAGCTATGTCGTGAAGCTCTACTCCGGTGCTCCGAATTATGCGATCACAGCATTTCAAATAAATGATCGCACTGCCAATATTGACGAAGATAACAAAATCATTTCCCTGCATTTAGCCAAGAACTGGTCATGGAGTCAAGTTCCGCAGATCACGAATTCCGGTACATCTTATGAATTTCTGGGTGCGGATGGACAACCCGTAGCACCTGATGCAGATGGTAAGATCAACTTTGCGGTGGCAAAGAAGCTGCGGTTGATTGAGGATCTGACATCGTATGCGCAGGCAGGCGCCGATACGGATGGGCTTTATTACACCAAGGATTATACGCTGAATATAACACGGGGCAATTCATCAGAATGTAAATTACTCAGCTATTCTGTGGGCATAACAGGTGAAACGATCCTATGGGGTGAAAATAATACAATCACTGTGACCATCCCCTACGCGGACAACTGGAGTATTCTCAAAAGCAGTTATACCGCATCTTATGATGCGACAGTCACTGTATTGGGAACAGAAGATTTTGAGCATTCTGAGACCACCCCTATTAAATACCGGGTGACGGCGGAGAATGGAACGTCTCATCAGGACTACTCGATTGTCGTGAAGATGCTCCCTGCCTCTTCTGACAACAAGTTAAAGACTTTCGATTTCGGCACGCTGTCGGGTAAAATCGACCACGAAGCCGGGACGGTCACGCTGGAGTTGCCAGCCGGTTCATCCAAGCGATTTGCACCGTCCATTACGCTTCCTGAGTTTGCCACGGTAGAGCCTGTCAGCGGCGTTTTGCAGGATTTTACTGAGCCGGTTGTCTACACTGTTACCGCGCAAAACGGGGAAATCAAGAGATATACCGTCACTGTTACAGTATCCACGCAGCGGCAGGAAAATCCGGATAAAAGCAAATATGAAAGCCTACTGAATACCATTATCGATAAATATCGGGACAGTGCCAGTGATGATTGGGAATGGATGCAGCTTGGTATATATGAAAACCAGCAGCAGAGCAGTGGGCCAAATACAAACAACGGCTTCAGTATTGCCAAGGAGATCAATGATCTGAATGTAGGCCCCAATGGCACTATGACAGACGTCGCACGGTTGATCATGCTCTTGACCTCAAGAGGCTACGATTGTTCAAACCTTGCACAGTATAATGATGGCACACCTTTTACAGATAAGGTTGGGAATCAGATCGACAACCTGGTTGCGAATCTGCTTGAAACGAAAAGCGGAACGATTTTTGGTGTCTCATTCGGCTTGTGCGCATTAGATATGGGAACTTATTCCGTTCCTGCGAATGCTGCACGCACAAGAGAGTCTTTGCTGGATACACTTCTCCAATGCACGTTTGATCCACCGGGAATGTACGGAATGGATGAGGTTGGCATGGTCATGTATGCAATTGCGCCTTATCAGGACGATCCAGTGTATGGTGAGCGTGTTCGTGCGAAATTAGATGATGGTGTCGCAGCGATTGTCAAGTATATGCGAGAGGACTACACATTCGTGTATGGCGCACAGGTCAACAGTGAGACAACGGCGCAGGTCATTTGCGCCTTGGCATCCTGCGGCATTGATCCGTACAGCGATCCGAGATTCGGTAATGGAACAACTACCGTGTTGACGCAATGGATGGACTTGTTTGCGACATTAGACGGATTCAAGCACACACAGGATGGTACCACTAATACAATGGCGACGTACCAATCTTGCTATGCGCTGCAATGGTATCTTGGATTCTTGAATAAGGGTGGAGCAGGGTATCCGTACCACCTCTACTATCATCGTTACGATTTTTCTACGGTTCTCTCGACCGACGCAGATATCTTGTCGTTTTCCATTGAGGGCCAAAACGGAAAAATCGAGACAAAGGATGGTAAAAATGCAATCACCGTTACCTTACCGAAGGGAATGTCCCTCCAGAATATAACGCCCGACTTCACGTTATCGGCAGGTGCAGCCTTGGCAGCTCCGACGCTCCCTGTTACATTTGTCGAGAACGTAGCCCAGCCGTTTACAGTGCTGGCCGAGGATGGCCTGACCACAAAAACCTATGAGGTCACGGTTACGCTTGGCGACGTGGATCCGGCAGGTGCGAAGCTTGATACTTCGTCCATAGTCCTGCAAGATGCCAATCAGCGTAATCTTGATATTCTGGACAAGGCCGTCACCGTGAAAGAGGACGGCGCGGACGTTTTGCTGACGGTCAGCAGTGGCATTAATGTGACAAAGCTGCGTGTTATCGCCAACATCTCGTATGGCGCGAGTGCCTCGCCTGTCTTGGATGGCTCTGTGAACCTTGACCTTTCGGATTGGACGGAGTTTACCATTACCTCTGCGGATGGCAAAAACCACGCTGTTTATCGCATCAAGGTACAAGCGAAAACGGTAGCCTCCATCACAGCATTTTCGCTGACGATCAATGGCAAGGTTTACGACGGAGGCATTGACAACGTTAGCGGCACGATCTCCGTGACTGGGGTGGATGACAGCAATCTGACCACTACAAAATTTGCACCGGACATCACGCTGGGTGCAGGCACAACGGTGTGCAGCCCGCTATCTGGAACTGAACAGGACTTCTCCGCACCGGTCACCTATACGGTCACAGGCCGCGATGTAGAGAGCCGTACTTATACGGTTCGGGTAACGAACACGGCAGGCAGCTTGATCTCTGCCTCCGGAGAGACGCCAACACCGTCCAGCTCTGCCAGGATCGAGAAGTTCACGGTACTGGGTGTAGACGGTGAGATCGATCACACCGCTGGTACGATTGAGGTCGTACTGCCGAACGGGACGGACGTAACCGCGGTAGCACCTGTGGTCACTGTACCTGCTGGCGCAGTGGTAAGCCCTGTGTCCGGTGAAGTGGTGAATCTGTCCACACCTCTTACCTATACCGTGAGGCTTGGCAGCGAGACGCGATACTATGTTGTTCGCGTGGTGTATCAGCGCAGTACCTCGCAGCAGCTTTGGGACAAGGTCTCTGAAGATAATACGGTAACCGATCATCAGGAGAGCCGCAGCACACACCGGTTCTCGTAAGGAAGGTCAGACTGATGATGGAGAATATAATCACTATTAAATGAAGGTGGGAATTTAATGAAAAAAAGATTCATTCCCCTATTGGCACTTTTGCTGTCGCTATGCATTATTGTGCCTGTATCTATCGCGCAAATAATGGCAGCAGGTGCAGTTCAGATCAATGTTACCGCCAAAGGCGGCAGTGTAGTAATTGACAGCCATGCCGTAGCCGGTGGCAGCAGCTATAATGTTGAGGAAAATGCAACTGTCCCTATAGAGGCAGTTCCGCAGGACGGTTATGTGTTTGACAGCTGGTCTGTGACCGGAGGAACAATAGCCGAAGATATGCTCAAAAAGAATCCGGCAACATTGAGTGTAACGACCGAAGCTGTTACACTTACCGCAAAGTTCCAAAAGACACTGACCGTCACGCTGAATCAGGCGGAAGGCGGCACGGCAACGATCACGCCGACGGATAAGGCCGTGGGCCACACGGAAACGACTGTGACCGGTGTGGATAACAACAGCGGTGACATGGTCGCTGAGCTGACCGCAACGCCTCATGCTGGTTATGCCTTTTCTGGATGGAAAGTCACCTATGTTAAAGCGAATGGTTCTTCCGCCACTGCTTATGCAAAAGGTGATAAGGCGATGTACCAATATGTGAGAAAGGGTGACTTGTCGGATAAATACATCGAAGTGGGCTTTCATAATAACGGCACCAAACCGTACCAAAGCCTCCACGTGTCGCTTATTGTTACCCCGCAATTCACTAAGCAGTTGGATGTGACCATCGAGCAATCCGAGGGCGGCGCCGTTACCTCTTCTAATACGCTGACAAGCCTTGCATCCGGAGCGCAGGTGACTCTTACCGCAGCTCCCAATGAGGGCTACGGCGTGCTGGGCTGGAATGTAACAGACAAGGATGGCAACGCCACGAGCGACTATACGCTGAAGATGGCAAACGACACGGCGACGATCACACTGGGAAATACCTCGCTGAAGGTCTCTGCCCAATTCAGCACTGATGCCGGAAAATTTGTAGTCGATCCTACAGAAAAGAAGCCTCCTACGGCAACACTTCGTAATGGAGTGGATCCTATTCAGAACGGCATAACGGCTGTTTCAGGCTGGAACAACAATAAAAATGAAGAGTTGGTCATGACGATCATTCCCACACAGGATCCGCGGACGATTGCAAATGCGAACCTATATATGGCCATATGGAAATTTGCAGCCAGCGGCTATGCCGAGGGAGCGACGCTGGGCTTTTCCGCGGATGTGGAAGTGAGCGACAGCAGCAGTGCCAATTATAAGAACATCACCTTCAAATCGGACTGCGCCCACCCGTGGGAGGAGATCCCCTTCACCATCACGGATGTCAACGGCAATGTAAAGCAGGCGAAGATCGTGCTGGATTACCCCAGCAAGGGCACTGTCAGCATTGAAGGCACCGGTAAGGTAACGGTCAACGGCAGCGAATATGCCAATGGCGATGTGGTCAAGGCCGTGACCGGCGCGGAACTGAAACTTCAGGCGGCAGAGGCCAGTACATTCGCAGGCTGGGAAGTCTCTGGTACCAATATAACGCTGACTGAGAAGCAGACCAAGGCGAATCCGCTGACCATTACCGCACCCGAAGGCAGCTTTATCATTACCGCAAAGTTCCAGACAGGTGATAGTGACAATGTTACTGTCCAAGTGAAGCTTATGGAAGGTATCAACGATAGAAGCTCAGATCAATTCTGGAAAGAGGGCGCCATCATTAGCAGAATGTTTGGTATTACTCTTATGAATGATAAAAGCTTTGATGATATAGTAGCTGGCCGCTTCTATGGCAGCGGCCAGGAGCCTACCGCCGTTGATAATAACCACAATGTCTTCAGAGTTGAGAAGGGCCAGAAAGTATGTGTAAAGCTTTTGGGATTCAACGAGAAATTCAAGTCAAAAGACGGGTATGTCTTAGAGAGTCTGGAGTCGAATATCCCAGAGGCAGATATCATTGGCCAAAGGACTGTCAATGAGCTGTTCAATGGAAGAACATGCGAAGTTACATACTTGGCGTTTTATGCTCGGCAGGACATTGTTGTGACTGGCAACATTCACGAACTGTATAATGTGGAAATAAAGGCATCCAGCAACGACTCTCAGATGGGCAGGGTTGAATTGACCCCCACAAGCAGCACTAATTACTATAAAGAGAGAACGACGTTGCTTATGTATGCCATTCCCGAAGACGGGTATGTATTCAAAGGCTGGACAGAAACGGGCGGATCGTATTTGACCGAAGCCCAGAAATCACATATGACTGTACAGTTCGTAGTAGGAACGAAGAACACGCAGTTCACCGCCACCTTTGAAGAGGCCAGCGAGATCACACCGCTTCCCATAATGGTCAATGTGGATTATAGCGATAAAGCTGTTGTTACCGTTAATGGGAGCCGTGATATTACATCCGCCAAGCCCGGAGCGCAGCTTACCGTAGCAATCAGCGATGTAGACGAGTATTATCTCTTTGATCATTGGGAAATCACGCAGAACGGCGTTGAAAACGCGGATCCGTTGTTCCCTGATGCGGAAAAGAAGAATACATCGATAACCTTCACGATGCCGTCTAATGCAGAGAGTGTAACGATACATGCCGTGATGAAAGAGCGGCTAATAAGCGTGGGTTATCAGGTAATTGTGAACAATCAAAGCCATAGCGATATGGCAGTGTTTACCTTTACGGTTAATGGGCAAAGCGTACCTTCTGGCAAAGAAATTCTGAAGAAGGGTGATGTATGTCAATTTACCGTAACACCTGCAGATCCTGAGCGTTATGTGTTGAAGGAAATCACTGCGTACCGCGCGGAAACTGAAATGGAAAGACGGTTCTTCGTAACAACAAATGCTTCGGGCTCGTTTATAGTTGATGAATGGTATTATTCTTATTCGCTCAAAGTCACGCTTGAAGAAAAGACCGAAGATAACGCTCGGCATGATATCACGCTGACGCAAGTGACAGGCGGTACGATCACATCTTCCAACTCGACCGCACAGCCGAACACGACCGTTACGCTGACCGCTGCTCCCGATAGCGGCTACACACTGAAGAGTTGGATCGCGAAGGACGAACAGCAGAAGGCCATTTCTGTCACCACTGATAAGACTGACCGCAATGTTGGTACTTTCACGATGCCTAAGAGCAATGTCACGGTAACGGCAGAGTTTGAGTCCACATCGGAGATCACACCGACGATCACATCTGTCGCACTGGTAAAGAGTGCAGATGGCAGTCTGGTCGCAAAAGGTGCTCCGTCTGGCGACAATTGGACGATCACCATTCCCAACACCGTGTCGGCAGAGACGGTTGCCAAGATCCCTGAAGGACTGTCCGGTTTGAACCTAAAAATCGTTACACCTGCTGGTGTAAAGGTAAAGCAGGAAGGCGGAGGCGGCAGCTATGAAGGCGATTGGTCTAAGGGTGACATCTCCTGCTATATGCCGGTAGGCGAAGAAGTTACGTTCAAGGCAACAGCAGGAACAGCTACCAAGGATTATACCATTAAGCTGATCTATTCTGGCTCTGGTGAACCTACGGAGCCTATCCTGTCCAACGGTTCCGCCACACGTATCAGCAATAGCGGCGCAGCCGTACAGTTCAGCTCGAATGTGGCAGGCAATTACTTCTATAAGGTTGTCAACCACAGCGCGGCGGCGCCTACGGTGGAAGAGATTTTGGCTTCTTCCAACAAGGGGACAGCCAGTACAGGCGTGAATAACATCACTCTTAGCAATTTGGGCGATGGCGCACGCGACATCTATATTGTTGTTGTGGATGCCTCCAATAACAGGAGCGTGGTTCTCAAGATCGAGATCCCCGCTTATGGCAGCATTGATGTACCGGATACCGGAGCGTACACTATTACAGTGAAGGCACCCAAGGGCGGTACCATTACCCCCAACCGCACCAAGGCGGATAAAGGCGATGAGATCATCGTTACCGTAACCCCCGACAGCGGTTATCAGATGGTGGCGGATTCGCTGACCTACACGCTGGCTGTTGCTGGCGGCGAAACAGTGAAAATCACTAACAACCGCTTTACCATGCCTGAGGGTAATGTGAGCATCAGTTGTCAGTGGGAGACTGCCGCGACGACCTCCACGGGCATCACAGGCTTCTCCATCAACGGCGTGGCCGGTGCGGTGAACAACAGCACCAATACCATTACCATCACCATGCCCCGTGGCACGGATGTAACGAAGCTGACCCCGGTTATCGCCACAAACGGCGTCAAGTCTCTGACGCCCGGTAACGGCGAGACGGTGAACTTCACCAATGCCGTGACCTACACCGCCGCCATGGAGGATGGCAGCAGCAAGACCTACACTGTCACGGTCTACGTGGACAAGGGGACGCTGGCCGATCAGTTCTGGGATAAGCTGACGGATTTCGCCACCCAAGTTCCCTGGTGGGAGTACGCCAAGCACCAGCAGAGCAGCAGTAAGTATCCCAAGTATTGGTAAGTAGTTTTCTCTACGCAAAGAAAGACGTCGGCAGATGCCGGCGTCTTTCTCTTGCTGAAGATATATGGTTTTGCAGATAAATACCCAGCTATCTTTCTCCATCATCAATCAAAAGAAGATCGTCCCGTGTTGCGGCATGATTGCGTAGCTCATCCGAGAAGCCGGAGATGCTGAACAGGACGTACCACACTTTTCGCCGATCCCGCTCCCATGCGACATCGCAGGCCTTAGCTTCCAACGCATGAAGGACATTAAGACCAACTGGATCTTTCCAGTACTTGCACTCTCCCAAGATCAGGTTCTTGCCCTCCGGATCAAGAGCTGCAATGTCGATCTCATTCTTGGCATCCCAATACCCGCCCAGCTTGGAGAACTGGAACGGCCATGTGTTATTAACATTCAATTCCCACATCCGCTCCTCACAGATGTCCTCATATACGAAGCCAATGTGGCTGGTAGTGAGTCCCCTGCGGATCTTATCCATCACGATACCGCTATGCCCACTTTCGATAAAGCTCATATTGGGATAGATAAATGCGAACCAAAACCGCAGATAGTTATCCTTGATCTTGTAAAGGCCGCGCTTGCTCTTCTCGGGATTTTCCTCTGTGACAGGCACCCTTCGTTCTAGAATATCCAGATCCATCAAGGTCTTCAGGTACTTGGTCAGGTTCGTTGACTTGACCTCCAACACAGCGGCAATCGCGGAAAGCTTGTGGTTTCCAGCCGCGATCGCCTTGATAATGGAAAAGTAACTGCCGACTTCACTGACCTCCTGCTGCAGCAAAAAATGCGGTTCATCATAGAGATAGCCGGAGCGGTTCAGTACGCATCTCTGAATAGCACGATAGATATCGCTACTCTCCGAAAATAACTCGATATACTTGGGGACACCGCCTGTAACAGAGTATAGCTCAATGAGTTCTCTACGGGTTTTGCCAGGGAAAAACTCATGGTAATAGGCGAACGGTATCTGCTTGAGCCGGATCTGCGCGGTTCGCCTTCCGTATAAAGGGCTGCCGTAGGCCAGTGTCTGAGACTCCATCATGGAGATCAGGGAGCCGCAAAGGATGACCATAACAGACTGGTTCTTTAATATCTCTTCCCATATCCGCTGGAAAATGGAAGGGAACGCAGGCTCCGCTTTGCCCAGATACTGAAATTCATCCAGTACGATAACGGGCTTGCTGTCATGCTTGGCATCCATGATTGATTTGAATATCACGTCCCAGCTTTTGACATCTGCATTACGCAGAAGATCACTATCAATGAATTCTGCCGCTTTCTCTTTGAATGCCGCTCGGTTTTGTGCTTCGGACTCTTCACTTGCAAGGAAAAACAGGGCGTTTTTATCCCGAATAAACTCGGATATCAGCGTAGTCTTTCCCACTCGCCGGCGTCCATACAGTACGACAAGTGCGCTGCCATTCCGCTCATACTCACTTTGCAGCGTCTCCATCTCCTGCTGTCGATCAACAAATACATGCATGCGATCACCACCTTTACAATTATTATACTCCAAATTATAATAATTTCAATCATAATTTCATTCCGCTTCTATAATTCTTTGTGGTAATGTAAGGGACAGCTTTTCAATGGATGCGGTAAAGTGTTTCTCAGAGTATTCATCTCGATGCCACGCCTCATAAAAATCTGTGCAGTATTCCTCCTCCAGAGCATCCCTATCTGCCCAATCCTTTACACAGCCTTCTGCCTGTTCTTCGCGGATGCCCTTCAGCATAGCAAAACGCGCCATATCATAGTCGGCGTACAGTTCTGTAATGCAGCCCGAATCCCAGCTTGTGGTAAACTGCATTGTGAGGAGATAGACCTTGCATGTCTTGCACACCGAGGGATCAGGCGAGATCACCCGAACCATCTCTGGTGCCATGATAACCATATCCAGCGTGATCTCGTCGAGCTTCTTAGGCGATTGATATAGATCTGTGAAGCGTCGCTCCAGCTCCCGGATCTCCTCTTGAAACAGAGGCGGTTCAAAACAGCAACAGATGTCAGGCGTATCATTTTCTGTCTCTCGGTCAGATCCGTCACGGATCTCCGTGATGGTGCCATAAAGTCCACGATATTCACTTGCCTCTGTTGCCATGACAGCGGCACCGATGGCATATGTCACTCCCAAATGTTCATATTTCTGCTTTGGTCGATTAACGATCATAATATTTTCCTCCGATCTAATTGTAAATATTGTGCTTTGGATAGTGTTATGCGCTACACCAGCAAGCCTATCACTGATTGCACAACAGCATTATCCGTCAGCTCACTGGTTCGATAAATCTTCTGGCAAAAGGGTTTCAGGCTGAAATCCATGTCTGCCTGCCCTTTATCCAGCAAAATACCCGTTACCGTGAAATGATACGCGGCCTGTGCCGCCTGCAATTCCTGCCGGCAGGCATCGGGCAACTCACATTCGCCATCCGTGATGAAAACCACATCGGCCTTTTCAAAGCCCTCCGTGTCCATCAATTGGATCGCTTCACGGATGGGGCGTTCAAAGTTGGTACCGCCACCGAGGAATGTCTCCGCAGCGGACAACTTATCCTCCAGCGTGTATTCACCCGGGCGGAATATGTCCACCTGGCAACTGCTTCCTCCGGCAAAATGGATCAGCGCAAAGCTTCTGCTGCTCTCAGCGGCAATTTCCAGCAGGGTCATGGCTACCGCCTTGCCCCAGGCCGCAACTTCGCCTTCGGTGGAACCGGACTCATCCAGACAGCAGATAATGTCGCCCATACCTTTATAAATAGGTTCGCGCCGACGATACTGTTTGATCTGCTTTTGCTGATACTTCCGCAGGAATAGCGGGATAGTCTCCGGCGTGGCCAGCATGGCAAGCTCCGAAGTCAGCGCACGGGACAGGTTATTACCTAACTCCAGAGAGTAGGTTTCACCCCGCCCATAGGCGTAGCTGTTTTTCTTGGCCTGTGCGAAGATCTCGCGGAAGCGTCCCAGATACTTGGAAATATCCTTCAGCGTAGTGCTTTGGCGTACCTTTTTCAGCAACGCAAGATTCTCAGGCGTGCGGCGCATATTCAAGGGTTCATCGCTCCATGCGCCGATGATGCTCTGCACCTCCTGTGCCCGCACTGTGGCAGCCTGTACAGCGGCGGATACCGCCAGATCGACCGTATCCGTTTGGCGCAGCATGGTCGTGTCCAACATCTGAGATACAGCCTCCATCTGCCGCTGCTTGCTGTCCAGTCGATTGGCAGCATTTATCAGCTTCTGCTTATCCGTCTCGGTCGTTTCTCCTGTAGCTTGGGCGTCAAGCAGCTTGGCGAGCTCTTCTGCTGCGGTATCACGCGCTGTTTCCAGCTTTTCGAGGGTATTTAATGCACCTTTGTCACCGCCCAACTCAGACAACAGTCCGTCCAACTCTTCGGCGGCTCGACTGGTGAACTCCGCCGCCGCTTCATAGGCGGGTAGACTACGGCCCTCGCAGATGTTTTTCAGCGTGGGATAGTCGTCCTGTTGAGAGATGTGGTCGAGGATGGGCGCGTTGAATTTCTGCGCCGCAGCGGTGAGCATATCCGTGCCGTTTTTGCGCGGAGCCAACGAATACAGGGATTGAAACACATCGTGGGAGAGGGCGGGAAAAGATTTGAGCTTCTGCGCCGCGGCGTTCTCTGTCAGATCCATTTCAGCATCATCCTCGCGCAGCTCGGCATATATGCTGTCCTCCAGTTTGCCGGAGCGCATCACCCGGTCGGTTTTCTGTGTCGGTTTTCTCCGAAAGGCCGCAAGCTCCGCAATGGGGGAATGCAGCACGTCCGCTATTGTCCGAAAGGCTTTTCGCCTATTGGTATTCATAAAGCATCTCCTATCCGCAGGGAGAGGCGTGCGCCTCCCCCTGCTATTTTATTACCCTACAGGATTAGAACGGCAACTCTTTGCCGGAGCCGCCCGCAGCGGACGGGAAATCATCCAGCGGCGGGAAATCCTTAAAGGCGTCGGCCTCGCCAGTCCCGGAAGCTCCTTCGGCCTGCGCCGGGCGGGAATCGCCGAAGTAGACATTATCGGCGTTGATCTCCGCGCTGCGCCGCTTATTGCCCTCCTTATCCTGCCACTCGCGGATCTGGAGCCGCCCCTCTACCACGATCATGCGGCCTTTGGTAAAATACTTGCTGACAAATTCTCCAGTGGCGCGCCAAGCCACCACATCAAAGAAGTCGGTCTCCTTTTCTCCGGACTGCGATTTGAAATCGCGGTCACAGGCAATAGAGAAGCTGCATACCGGTGTACCGCTGCCGGTGCGGCGCAGCTCAGGATCATGGGTCAAGCGGCCCATCACAAAAATCTTGTTCAGCATAAATCGTTCCTCCAAAAATGTAGTTATTGCAGAGCAGCCATCTGCTCCAACGGGATATAGGTGAAATTCACCGCATTGTGGGCGGCCATGCTGATGGTCTCCAGATCGTTCAGGAGCTTGTTCACCACGTCCTTTTCAGTGTCAGACTGTGCGGCGGCACATAGCTCCTGCTGCCGCTTATACAGCTGGAGCAGTTCACCACGCAGCTTCAGCAGTGCCTTGCTGCCAGCCTTGGGATTGCCGCCATCCGCAACAACGGTGTTGAAATCCTCCTGCGCCTCCACCGCCATGGCAAGAATGCTGTTTACCTTATCCTGCAAGGGATTGACACACAGACGGGTCAGCGTGTTTTCTACCGTGGGCCGGTCACTGGGTGCCTGCCAGAGATAGCACTTGAGGATCAGCAGGTCTTGGGACTCCACCTTGTCGTGTCCTTCCAGCCATGCCTTGGCCTGCACCAGCGGGTAGTAGTTGAGATATTTACGGTCTGACACCTCGATTCCGTTGCCCCGCAGTTCACAAAGCACATCGTCAGCCAGCTCGTTGATGGCATCCGGCACAGGGATGGCGGCCACCTCCTGCTGCATGGCGTACAGCTCGGACAGCAAGATCATGGCATTTACCGCTCCATCGCCGCCGTTTTGCTTGCTCTTGAGGACGGCCAGGCGCTTATCGCGGTCAGCAATATCCTCTGTCACCACTTTGATCTGCAAACGGTCATACAGCGGCGCAAGGATCTGCTCCTGCGGATCGGCAAAATTAGGAATCTCGTTGGACGCTGAAAAGAAGGAAATTGCCGGAATGGGATAGGTGCGGCCCTCGTTGGTGTATTTGCGCTCGTTGAGTGCTGTCAGCAGGGAGTTCAACACGCCATCATTGGCCTTGAATATCTCATCCAGAAACACGATGTCCGCCTCCGGTATTTTACCGGCGGTCTGTACTACAGGTTCATTCTGATGCAGCGCGGCCACAGCCTTTCGGTAGCTGAGTAGCTTATCTGTTGCCTTTTCCAGCATGGCAAAGGTGTCCGGCGTATCTTTTCTCGCACTGAGACCATCCACCATACATTGAAGATCTCGGCGCAGGTTTTTATGTACGTCATCATCCTGCAACACAGCATCCGGCACGCTGCCAGGTATCAAGCTGGACAGATCAATGCGACCAAAAAGCTGATCCTCATCGGTCTGCTTGGAGAGCAGCCGTTCAAACTGCCGCGCCCCGGTGATCCGCTGGCGGAACAGGTTGATGGACAGGCTCTTGGCCTGACCGGGCTTGCCGAGGATGAACAGGTTGTTTCGCGTCAGCAACGCAATGGCGATCAGCTCGACCAGCTCTTCACGCTCCGCCACCTGACTGTTGACATCCTGCATTACGGCCAGCATTTTATCTCGCAGTGTCATACGATTCACCCTCCTTACGCGGCTGCCAGTGCTTCATCCTGACGGCACAGCTCCGGTGCATCAAGGGAGATGAACTCCCTGCCCCGGAAGTCCGCGGGTGCGTGGGTAATGCCGTACAGCCTGCGGGGCGTTTTGCAGCTGAGCAGTTCATACTTGAGCTGTGCCAGAATGTGGATACGCAGCACGCCCTTGTTAGGGTCAAAAGTCTCTACTGCCCGAATGAGCCGAAGCGCCAGCTGCTGGTACACTTCCTCGTAGTCCAGACGGGCGGCGCGGATCAACGCGTGATTTTTTCGCATCACGCTGTCGATGCACCAGAGGTGCTCTTCCACGATACGGTTTCTCTCAAGAATGGAGTAAGTATTTTTCATGGTCGTGTCCTTTCGCATCTTCGCTGATGGGTTCCCACAAGCGGCAGCAACCATTGTTCCAGTCCTCCATCAGCATCGTATGTGTGTATTCTTTCGAGTTATAGACGGGGTTCTTGCAATGCTGCCGCCGTTTTGCTTTCGGGGCAGGACTGCTTGCATCCGTCGTATAAAACGCGTAGGTGCAGGTATCACAGCTTTTTTTGATTTCGTTCAAATAACGTCCTCCTTTTCTTCGTTGCTTCCGCGGCACAGATCAATAAGCTTCTGGCATTGGTGCATCTCAAAACCGCCAATATGCGCCTTCCGTTCGGGAAGGTGCATTTTCTTTGCCAGCCAGCGATACGCCTGTGTCCGGCTCATACCGCGCTCTGTCCAATAGGCGTCGAAAACCTGATGTGTTTCGATGCGTTTGAGACGCAGCACCTCATTGGCCAGATCACCAAGAGGGCGAACCGTCCCCTTGTGACAGCCTACTCTGGCGTTGCAGTTCTGACATTGATACAGCTTTTCGCCCTTCAGACCCAGCCGCACGGCAGAATCGCCGTAGACGCTTTCTGCCGGTACAAGGCGGACAATACCGCCGCAGTATCGGCAAATATGGGGTATCTCCAATCGCACGCCCCCTTACGCAGCCTTTGCGGCTTTTTTGCGGGCTGGCTTTGCTTTCGACGCGGTCATGCGGAGCTGTGTCTGCATATAGAACGCATCCTCCGTGGAGAGCGTCAGCATTCCCGTCTGGGCGATACCCAGCGTAACGGTGCCGCGCAGTGCCCGTAGGCAGCGATCCAGTCGATCTACCGCAAAACAGTAGTCACCGGCAGGTTGTCCCGTCAGAGGAATGACCGTCAGTGTCGCGTTGGAGGAACCGACCTCACCGGTGCAGCGAAGGGTCAGCCGATTCCCATCAAAGTGCAGGATCGTCCTGTTGTCCATACAGGCGGCAGTGGCCGTCTGCAATGTGCGGCGCAGATCCTCGGAATCGCTCAGCACCGTAAATGTGTTTTGTGTCCCCGCAATGAGACTGTCCGTGTCCACATAGCTGCCGTGCATGAGCCGTGCGGCAAACTGAAAGCCCTCTTTCACAAAGACGAGCTGCCTGTCGGCCATGCCAACGGAAAATGTGTCCTTTTCCTCGCAAAGCTGGGCCAGCTTTTCCAGATTGGCAGCAGGGATAAGAAACGTCTGATCTCCGGTACATTGCTTATCTCCCTTTGCGGAAACAATGCAGACGCCATCACTGCCAACGGCGCGCAGACCATCAGAGGTCAGACGGATGTTTACGCAGCGCAGCAAGGGCATATTGCTGTTGTTCGGGTCTGTGGCAAATGCCGCACGGCGTACCATGGACGGAACACCGCTGAGCTTCACCATGCTTTCAGGAGCAGTGATGTTCATGCGTGGGAAACCTTTGCCGCTGGCTGTTGGTACCTGATAGTACGCATGGTCACTGGATAGTGCCAGCGTATCCTTGTCTCCCTTGCAGCACTCCACCGTATTCCCCGGAAGATTGGCGAGCATGGCGGAGAGCAGCTTGGCGTCAATGGCGAATGTGGTATCACCGCCCTCATAGGCCAGCAGCGGTACGTCCTGCCGCAGCGATACCTCCATATTGGTGGCGGTCATGTGCAGGGAGCGCGTTCCTGTGTCGATCTCCAGCAGCGCACATTTCAGCACCTCTAACGGTGATGCGGACGGCGCCAACTGCGCGGTACGTTTGGCGGCAGTCAGAAACACCGCCCTGTCAATGGTAAAATTCAAAAATATTCCTCCTTTACGCGGCAGTATCGAACATACTGAGCTGGTCCTCCAGTTCGGTGTGTTTCGGATTCCTGCCGGTTCTCGATGCTTGCAGCAGGCCATCATAGAGCACCTGCCGCGCTGCGGTATCTGCGGCACGGACACTTTCGGGCTGCGGTACTTCGACCACCCTTTCCTCTTGAATAGTGACCGGCTCCGGAAGCTGCTTTACTGCGCGGTGCGGGTTGATAATGGCCATCTTCTTGAAGGTGGCGGCAATATCCTCCACATTGTCCTTAATGCCCAGCATCAGCTCCTTTGCCATCTGCGAGGTCATGTCCTGCACGTCACTCATGGCCGCCAGTCCTTCCTCGGAGAAAGTCCCCTCGATCAGTCCGGCCACAGCCAGCTTGGAGGCCATCAGCTTCATCGCCTTCGCCTGCATGGTGTCGGCGTAATAGAGCATATAGACCTCGACTCTCGGCGCTGTCTGGTTGATGCGCCATGACCGGCGCGACGCCTGCCGCAAGGTGAACAGGTTATAACCCATGGAGTAGAAGATCAGCGTCGTAAAGGCGTTCAGGTCAAGACCGGTCTCCACACATTTGGGGTTGGTGATAATGACCTGTGTGCCTGCGGACAGCCTCTTACTGAGCCAATCCTCCCGCTTTTCCGGGACGATCTGTGTGCTCAGGATCTCCGTTCGGATACCTTCCTCACGCAGCAGTCCCAGCAGCTTTCGCTGGGTATCTGTCCGTGTCCAGCTGGTGTAGATCATTACCCTCTCGCCTGCGGCGATCTTGGCCCGCACGATCTCCAGCACCTTCTCCTCTTTCGGGAGGATGGTCTGGAAGTCTGCCATGTCCTCCGGCTTCACGATGGTACAGCCGCTGATGGGGTGGATGATCTCCGGCTGGTCATAGGGTTGATCCGGATACACCGTCAGCAGATTGAGATAGGCGGACAAGATCTTATTGGCCGCCTTACGGTCATTTCTCAGAACTGCCGTCAGTTCCTGTTCCGCTTCTTTGTATGCCTCTTCGATTGGCTTCGGCATCGTCAGCGGTACGGGTATTTCCTCGTAATCAGGAAGATCCTTACCCATATCGGACAGCGACAGGAACGCCGTACACTCCAGCAAGAAGCGGGAAAACACCAGCGGAGAGACACCGGGGAGCTGCCGTGAGCGTTTTTTGCTTTTGGCACTGCGGCGATTGGAGTTATAGTCCGCGTCGGTGATCTCATAGGTGTTTTCCACCACGCCGTATTCCGCATCGAACCGGGAAGGCGCATCGTGGGACTTTCCATCCTTCTGCATCAGTCCGGGGACGATGCGGTACAGAAGGTGAAAAATACCGGAGCTGTAGCCGTTGATCAGCGTTGCGGTCATGCCGATGAATTTCCGGCAAATGCCGTAAAGCTCCGCCATAGCGTCGCCCTGTCCACTGTCGTTGTTGTACTCATGCAGCTCATCACAGAGAAAGCTGCCGATCCGTCCACGGTACTTTTTCTTGAGGTAGGTACTCAGCGGAAAGCGGCGGTGCGCGCCCTTGATGCAATACGGACGTTCCGGATGCTCCACGAGCTGCTGCAGCTGATCCAGAATGTGCTCGTTTTTCGTGCGGTTAAGGTGCATAGCAGCCTGTGGCCGGAATACCCAGCCATACCCACCGATTTTTATCCACGGCATTTGACGCCGGTCATTGACCGGCGCCCAAAGCGGTGTGCCGCAATGAGGACATAGGTGGTTCGCCAGATGCTCCTTCTGGAAGAAAAACTGATCTGAGGGTACCATGTATCTTGTGCCGTCGCCGCTGGTCTCCATCTCAATGAGCTCCAGACAGTCCGGGCAGACAAAGCCGCGCTTTCTGCGGCTCCATAGCACGGCAGGATAACGCATATAACCGTCTCTGGCACGCTCTTTACTGAAAACGGCGTATACATTTTTATCCCCGCGCTGGTACGGGTCGAAGAGTCGATCCACGTCGGTGATACTTTTGACCACCATGCCATAGGTATCCGGCAGTGTTTCTGCGATCTCCCGTACCCACTTGCCTGTGACGTGCGAGGGGCACATGACAAGGTTGAAGGATTTACGGGTTCCGAGTCTCTTGAGTGCGTTCAACGCTCCCGCCGCAGCCGCGCTCAGCTTGGTCTTGCCGCTGCCGCATTCCGCCACAATGAGTGCCATTTTGTGTTGACAGAGCTGCCGTTTGACAGCCTCCGCCACTGCAAGCTGGGCGTCATAGAGGGAATACCCGGCTTTTTTGTGGATATAATCGTTGACCTCCAGGATTTCTTCCGAAAGCGGCTCCGACGCCGGATCGAACTTGGGAACGAACTGGCTGCGGATACGGTCAGCCACAGTAACGCCAAAGGTATTCAGATAGCTGGTTACGCTGTTTACCTCCGCAAAGCCATCTGCTGCATCCATAGCAGCACCAGGAATGGTGATACGCCCATCTTTGAGGCCCTGTTCCAGAATGTCTGTTACGTTTTGATCCTCCGGCAGCAGTGTCAACGACCATGCTTCCATACGCTCTGTGAAGGAAAGCACCTTCATTTGCCGCAGATCGCCGCGGGCAATGAGTGAATCCAGCACATAGCCCTGGAACTCAGGGATCAGCGGTGCGGCGGTTTTCCGGTCTACCTCAGCGAACAGACTCGCACGGTCTCCGGGCGGACAAAAGATATAGCATTTGCGTGGGTTTTCAGGGACGTCCTCATCGCTATCGTCGGCAGTGTTTTCCTCCGTCTGGCTGTCATCGTTGGCCATCAGGGTCGCAACGGCATATATCCCGTCGTGGGACAGCAGCCGTCGGTAACCTTTGGGCCTGCAATCCAGATATAGGGTCGTATCGTCCTGTTTCAGCTCCACCGACGCGCCGCCGTATATGGCGTCCGATAGAGCCCGCACGACTTCGGGATAACCGCCGAAGCGAATGGCGCTGATCGTCTGCTGCGTACCGCTGTCGATGATAACGGTATCTGCGTAGCCGGTCAGTCGGATCTGAAATTTGGGGTCGCTGTAGCTGAGTTCCATCAGCTTACTTCTTATAGGTGCCATTCATTTTGAAATCTCCTTTCTTCCGGACAATGAAAAAAGACCGTAACTGCCCCAAAAGGCAATTACGGTCTTCTTGATGTCCTATATTTTTACATACTTCAAGTCTTAGTCAGAACGAAGAAGGAAAACCTACCTCCTTTCTCGCCCGTGCCTGCTCTGCTCCGTCCTTTATGCTTTCACCTAAAGTACAGGTTTATTGTACCGCGGTGAAAGCAGAGCGTACAGGTGGAAACCGGGTATCACAACGAAGCCTCTCGTCGCTGCGAAGGATTTTCGTCGATTTGTCTTTCATATCCACTGTGGACTGAACCAATGTGCTCAACAACTCCTATTCCATTGAAGGGTTTTCGGATTTACTCGCGAACATTTCAGCAAAGCAGGTCTATTTTGAAAAAAGCACTCACTGCGCTTGGCTTATCGCAGCGTGGGGGCAGCTCTTTCGCAACACACCACATACCGCTGTCGCCCACCACTGGCGTAGGGGTGGCAGGTCAGCAGCGTCAGCAGATCGCGGTTCGGTTGAATTTTGATTTTCTCTACCTCGTGGGGCTGGATGATCTGAATGTCGGCCACCGTGTAGGTCAGCGTTTCCCATAAGTTGGTGAGCCTCACGGTATCGCCCGCCTGCAAGCGGTCAATATGCCGAAAGTAATCCGCGCCGCGCCAGCCCCGGTGTCCGGCAATGACGCAGTTGGTGTTATCCCCACCGATGGGCGCGGACGTGCTGCCCAGCACCGCCGCGCCTGCGGCAAGGTGAGCGTCGGACGCACCCAGATAGACCGGCATGGTCAGCTCCATAGCCGGTATCTCCAACACGCCGATGATCTCGTCCTCAACACCGTAGGCAGTCAAGTCGGCGGCGGGCTCCTCGCAGGCTTCAAGGTCGGTGAGGTTGCACTGCTTTTCCGCGTAAAGCTGCCGGTTGTACTCCTGTAGAGCCGCCAGCAGTTCGGGGTATTGCTGCTCTGGCTCATTACGCTCGGCTAAAAACTCCTGCACAGCAGTTGCGGC
>Ga0129314_1001203_pt1 | contig 19531 bp, 22 predicted proteins | sample O1111metagenome_FD_94431 | JGI IMG/M metagenome (GOLD analysis project Ga0129314, IMG submission 94431) | Orangutan individual fecal microbial communities from fecal samples from Wisconsin, USA - O1111 metagenome | ecosystem: Host-associated > Mammals > Digestive system > Large intestine > Fecal... | reverse complement strand
GGCGGCGGAGCATTGACTGTCCGCAGACGGCGGGCTTTACTCCCGCCGCGAGGGTGACCCAGTGGGCGGCGGAGCATTGACTGTCCGCAGACGGCGGGCTTTACTCCCGCCGCGAGGGTGACCTGGTGAACAGCGGCGCATCGGCCGTCCGCAGACGGCGGGTTTTACTCCCGCTGTGCGGCCGACCTGGTGAACAGCGGCGCATCGACCGTCCGCAGGCGGCGGGGTTATGCGGCCGATTCGGGGGACGGCCTCGCGCGGACGGAGAGAGTGCTGTGGGCACGTCCATGCGGGCTTCATGAGGGGAAAGCCGGAAAATGGCGCGCTTTTCCCTTGCCCTTTTTTTCGTTTCCCGTTACAATAGAAGAAACCGTCTGAAAGGAAGGAACAAGAATGAAACCCTCCAAGGTATATTTCAGCGACATGCGTGCGCTGCCCGGAACCAACCTGCTCATCAAGCTGCAAAAGCTCGCCGTCGCGGCGGGACTCGACAATCTGCCGCTCGACAAACGCTTTGCGGCGATTAAAATCCACTTCGGGGAGCCGGGCAACCTCTCCTACCTGCGGCCAAACTACGCCAAGGTGCTTGCGGATGCGATCCGCGAGCGGGGCGGAAAGCCCTTTGTCACCGACTGCAACACCCTCTATGCCGGACGGCGCAAAGATGCTCTCGAGCATATCGACAGCGCCTTCGAGAACGGCTATACCCCTTATTCCTGCGGATGCCATGTCATCATTGCGGATGGGCTTAAGGGCACCGACGACGTTGAGGTGCCGGTTGCGGGCGGCGAATATGTCAAAAATGCCAAGATCGGCCGCGCCATCATGGACGCCGACGTGATCATTTCACTCAACCACTTCAAGGGACATGAGCAGACCGGCTTCGGCGGCGCGATTAAGAACATCGGAATGGGATGCGGTTCCCGCGCCGGAAAGATGGAGCAGCACAGCTGCGGCAAGCCATACATCAAAACGGATAAATGTGTTGGCTGCCGCTTCTGCGCCAAACAGTGCGCCCACGGGGCGATCCGCTTCGGGGAGGATCATAAGGCCTCGATCGACGAGAGCCGCTGCGTCGGCTGCGGCCGCTGCATCGGGGTTTGCGCTCATAACGCCGTTTCTCCGCGCAACGACGCCGCGCCCGCCGAGCTCTGCAAGCGGATGGCCGAGTACGCCAAGGCGGTGCTTGACGGAAGGCCCCAGCTGCACATCAGTCTGGTGATCGACGTTTCCCCCTACTGCGACTGCCACGGGGAAAACGATCTGGCGGTGATTCCCAACGTGGGGATGTTTGCTTCCACCGACCCGGTGGCCCTCGATCAGGCCTGCGCCGACGCATGCAACGCGATGCCCGTCATTCCGGGAAGCCTGCTCGACGAGCACCTGCACGACGAGGGATGCCGGGGTGGCGATCATTTCCACACCATCTCGCCCAATACCGACTGGGAGGTTTGCCTCGCTCACGCCGAGAAGCTCGGAGTCGGCACCCGTTGCTATGAGCTGGTTACCGTCAAGTAAATTCCGCGCGGAAAACGCCCCCTGTCCACGACAGGGGGCGTTTGGGGGTCCGCAGGAGGACGGCGTTCAGATGACCATTCCGCCGTTGACCCCCAGCACCTGACCGGTGACAAAGGAGGCGCGGGCGGTAAAGTACCAGATCGCATCCGCGGCTTCTTCGGGGGAGCCGATTGCGCCGAGCGGAGTTTCCTCACGCAGGGCGGAGAAATCCGCTTCGCTTAGGCTCCGGTTCATGTCGGTGGATATGACGCCCGGCGCGACGCAGTTGACCCGCACGCCGGAGGGCCCGACCTCTTTGGCAAGGGCGCGGGTCAGGCCGATGACCGCCGCCTTGCTCGCCGAATAGGCCGCCTCGCAGGAGCCGCCCGTCTGTCCCCACATCGAGGAGAGGGTTACGATGCTGCCCTGATGCCGCCGGATCATGCCGGGAAGAGCGGCGCGGCAGCAAAGGAAAGCCGAACGGACATTGACCGCGAAGAGACGGTCCCAGTCCTCGAGGGAAAGGTCGGTCAGCAGTCCCTGCGGCAGAGCGATCCCGGCGTTGAGCACCAGCCCGTCGAGATGGCCGAGGGTCTGCTCGGCAGACCGGACGAGCGATTCACACCCGGCAGGGTCCGCCAGGTCGGCGCGGATGGCGGTGACTCCCGGCAGGCGGGCGCAGAGCCGGCGCGTCTCCTCTTCGGCATGCAGCCAGCCGAAGGCCACGGCCCAGCCTTCCCGGAAAAAGCGTTCGACGGCGGCGCGCCCGATGCCGCGCGAGCCGCCGGTGATCAGTACTGTTTTGATGGCGTTCAGCTCCTTGCAGACCCGAGGTTTGCGGGCCCGGATCATTTGTCTGTTTTCTGTGGGCCGGGCACGTGCCGCGCCGGCATGGGTGTCGGGAATGTCCTTCGGCCGTTTGCAATTTTTGGGGGCGGGGCCCTGGCATATGCTTTGACCGCCCGATGTGCCGGCGGGTTATTTGCCTGCTTTCTGTGGGCCGGGCACGTGCCGCGCCGGCATGGGTGTCGGGAATGTCCTTCGGCCGCTTGCAATTTTTGGGGGGCGGGGCCTTGGCATATGCTTTGACCGTTCGATGTGCCGGCGGATTATTTGCCTGCTTCCCGCAGGTAGCGCAGCACCCCCATTGCCGCCCGGGCTCCGTCTCCCACAGCGGTCGAAACCTGAAGAAGTCCGCCGGTGCAGTCACCCGCGGCGAAAAGCCCCGGCACGGCGGTCTGCATCGAATCGTCAACGACGATCGAGCCGTTTTTGACTTCGGCCCCGAGCTTGCGGGCAAAATCCCCCGCACCCGCTGAACCGAGCGCCACGAAAAGGCCCTCGACCGGCACTTCGCGCCCGTCCGCCAGCCGCACGGAGGAGAGCTGTTCCTCCCCCACGAGGGAGGCGAGAGGTTCGGTGACGGCCGAGAGACGGGGGTCCATCCCTTCCGGAACGGGCGCTCCATTGGTGAAGAGGGTCACGCCGCCCGCCACCGGAAGCAGATGGGCGGCCTCATGCAGCGCGTAGTCTCCCGCGCCGAGCACCCCGACGGAGCGGCCGCGGTAAAAGAAGGCGTCGCAGACCGCGCAGTAGCTGACCCCATGCCCCTCGAGCGCGGCGAGTCCCGGAATCGGAAGCGTCCGCCGGGAGGCGCCGGTCGCAAGAATGACGCAGGGGGCCGAAGCCTCCCCCTCTCCGGTCAGCAGGCGGAAGCCATCCGGCTCCCAGGAGAGGTCGAGCGCCTCCGAGAAAAGAATCTCCGCGCCGAGCGACCGGGCCTGCTCGAGGCCGCGGTGGGCCAGCGCCTCGCCGCTGATCGGCTCTTCCAGGCCAAAGTAATTTTCAATCTTTTCGGCCTTTTGCAGCGCGCCGAAGTCCTTGCCCACCAGCAGGGCGCGGCGGTTGGCGCGGCAGAGATAGATGGCGGCGCTTGCCCCGGCAGGGCCAAGTCCGATGATGATGACATCCGGCATTTGATCGTCCTCCTTTTGTTTGGCTGCCCTTATTATAATCGATATCGGGAAAGATTACCACGAGGAATTGAATTTTACGTCAAAAGAGGGTATAATAGCCAAGAGATCATTACGACCTCTGACAGCGCCCCACGGCCTTTTCCCGCGGAACGGCCGCGGCGGCGTGATGCTTTGACAAAAGGAGAATTCCGATGGCGGTAGAAAAGACCATTTCCCAGCGCCGGGTTTACGACGGCAGAATCCTCAATGTCCGGGTGGACGAGGCGGTTCTGCCCAACGGCAAAACCGTGACCCGCGAGGTGATCGAGCATCATGGCGCCTGCGGAATCGTGGCCTTCGACGAGGATGGCAAGCTTCTGATGGTGCGGCAGTACCGCTACCCCATGGCCTGCGAGCTGCTGGAGCTTCCCGCGGGGAAGATCGACCCCGGAGAGACGCCGGATGCGTGTGCCGCCCGCGAGCTGGAGGAGGAAACCGGATACCGCGCTTCGAAGCTTGAATTTCTCGGGGATATCTATCCCATCGCCGCCTACTGCTGCGAGGTGGTGCATCTTTATCTGGCAAAGGGCCTTACCCGGGGGGCGCAGCACCTCGACCCGGATGAATTCCTCGATGTGCTGCATGTCGATTTCGACGAGGCGCTCGGCCGGGTTCTCGCCGGGGAGCTGCCCGACTCCAAGACCCAGATCGGAATCATGAAGGCGGCGCTGCTGCGCCGGAAGTAACCCGATGGTTTGGGGATGGCCATGACGGCCAAAACCGATCGTATAGATAGTCAAGAAAAGGAGATGTTTCCAATGGCACTGGTTACCACTAAGGAAATGTTCAAGAAGGCCTACGAGGGCGGATACGCCATCGGCGCTTTCAACGTCAACAACATGGAAATCGTTCAGGGGATCACCGAGGCCGCGCAGGAGCAGAAGGCCCCCGTCATCCTTCAGGTTTCGGCCGGCGCGCGCAAGTATGCCAAGCACAGCTATCTTGTTAAGCTCGTTGAGGCCGCCATCGAGGAAACCGGCGTCGATCTCGCGCTGCACCTTGATCATGGCGCGGATTTTGAGATCTGCAAATCCTGCATCGACGGAGGATTCACTTCGGTGATGATCGACGGAAGCCACCACAGCTTCGAGGACAACATCGCCGTCACCCGCAGGGTGGTCGAATACGCCCACGAACGCGGCGTTGTCGTCGAGGCCGAGCTGGGCCGGCTCGCCGGAATTGAGGATGCGGTCAACGTTTCGGAGGCCGATTCCTCCTACACCGATCCGGCTCAGGTCGAGGAGTTTGTCACCCGCACCGGCGTCGATTCACTCGCCATTGCCATCGGCACCAGCCACGGCGCCTATAAGTTCAAGCCCGGCCAGAAGCCGCAGCTTCGCTTCGATATCCTCGAAGAGGTGGAACGCCGCCTGCCCGGCTTCCCGATCGTGCTGCATGGAGCCTCGTCGGTGATGCAGGAATATGTGCAGATGGTCAACCAGTACGGCGGACAGATGCCCGGCGCCATCGGCATCCCCGAGGAGATGCTCCGCGAGGCGGCCAAAATGGCGGTCTGCAAGATCAACATCGACTCGGATATCCGTCTGGCGATGACGGCGGCGGTCCGCAGGCATCTGGTCGAGCATCCCGATCACTTCGACCCCAGACAGTACCTTGCCGATGCCCGCGACGTGGTCAAGGAGGTCGTTGCCCACAAGATGGTGCATGTCCTCGGCTGTGCGGGAAAGGCCTGAGCTCTTTTGAAAAAAGCGGTCCGTCCCAAAGGGACGGGCCGCTTTCTGCCCTGCGGAGGTTTCACCGGCCACTATGAAGCGGTTCTGCTCCGGGTTTGCCTGGCCCTGGGGCTTCGGCGGTATGGCCGCCGCCATGGGACGGTTCTGCTCCGGGTTTGCCTGGCCCGGGGGCTTCGGCGGTATGGCCGCCGTCTCGGGGCGGGTTCGCGCGGGCGGGGTACGCTGTCAGACGTTTTGGCCGTCCGGTTCGTACCGGCGTCGGGTCAGCAGATAGTAGGCGGCGATCATGGCCGCCGTTGTTCCCCAGGCAAGCGGGTAGCAGATGTAGATATTGAAAAGACTCGGACGCAGGCGCATGCTGACGGCCAGGAATACCTGCCGCAGTCCCACCATGCCGATCAGGGAGAGAAGCATCGGAATGCGGGTATTGCCGTAGCCGCGCAGAACTCCGAGGTACACCTCTCGGATGGAGAGGAAAAAGTAGAGAGGAACGATGGTGCGCATCATTGCCGCCCCGATCTCCACCACCTGCGGGTCGGAGTTGAAGAGGGATACACAGGGGACGGCGAACCGGTAGACGAGGAAGCCCAGCCCCCAGGTGACGCCCAGCCCGAGCAGCAGGCAGCTTTGGATGCCGCGGCGGGCCCGGGTGTGGTTTCCGGCACCGGTGTTTTGGCTGACAAAGGTCGTGATGGTCAGGCCGAAGGATTTGCAGGGCATTGAAACAAACTTGTCCAGCCTCTGCGCAACCCCGACCCCCGCCATGGCAGCGGGTCCGAAGCCGCCGATATACCGCCAGACAAAGAGGTTCGAGAAGGAGATCAGAGCGCTTTGCAGGCCCGAGGGCATTCCGATGCCCGTCACGTCGGCAATGATGCCCCGGCGGCGGGCAAGCTCCCCGAAGGCAAGGCGGAAGCTCCGGTCGTACCGGAAAATGCGGCGGCAGACGAGCAGGACCGAGACACATTGGGAAATGACGGTGGCGATTCCCACCCCGGCCACTCCGAGCGGGAGTCGGACAACAAACAACAGATCGAGGACGATGTTGATGCAGCAGGATACCAGAAGAATCAGGAAAGGATGGCGGGAGTCCCCGACCGCCCGCAGAATGCCCGCGCCGATGTTGTAGATGACGGTGAACATCAATCCGGCGAGGTAGATTCTGAGATAGACGACTGCTTCGGCGTAAACCTCCGGCGGGGCCGCCGACAGACGGACGAGCTGCGGCGTCAGCAGAATGCCCAAAACCGACAGGCCCATCCCCAGCACAACCGAAAAGGTGAAGGAAACCCGAATCGAGGAGCTTAACTCTTCATGATTGCCCCCGCCGAACGCACGGGAAACGACGACCGACGCGCCGATGGACATTCCGGTGAAGAAGCCGATCAGCAGATTCGACAGGGTCGAGCATACGCTGACGGCGGCAAGGGCGTGACTGCCCACAAAATTCCCCACGACCAGAGAATCGACGCTGTTGTAAAGGTTCTGGAAGAGCTCACCCAGAATAATCGGAATGGAAAAAAGAATCAGTTGGCCTGTGATGCCGCCCCGTGTAAAATCGATGTTTCCGCGCAAGGCCGCTTCCTCCCTCTTTTCATGGTTCGACAGCCGGATGCTTTTTGTAAAGTATACCATATTTTCCATCATTTTTGACCCCCGCGGTGCAAAACGCCGCCGCGGTGGGATTGCATGGAATTTCATAGTTTTCCTGTGATATTCTGTATTTGTCAAAAAGGGAACGGGATCTCCAGACGGGGAGCTCGTTCCCCTTTGTGTACGGAGACTTTGCCGCGGCGGCGGACATAACATGGAGCGGGGCCCGAATTTGGATCGGACCCCGCCAAAAGGAGGGATATCATGAAAAAAGGAATCGACGTGTCACACTATCAGGGTCAGATTGACTGGCCCGCCGTCAAGGCGGGCGGGATTGGGTTTGCCATGATCCGCGTCGGCTGGACCCATTACGAAGGTGGCCTGACGCTGGATGAACGGTTTGTCCAAAACATTGAGGGGGCGAACGCGGCCGGTATTCCGGCGGGGGTCTATGCTTACGGCTACGATCTTTCTCCCGGCGCGGCCCGGATCAGCGCCGCAAGGGTGATTGAGGCGGTCAAGTCTTACCGGCTTGAATATCCGGTTTGCTACGATCAGGAATATGAGGAGGTGCTGATGGCGCTTTCCCGCACGCAGCGCACCGAAATTTGCGCCGCGTTTCTTGAGACGGTGCAAAAATCGCGCTACTACGCCATGCTCTATGCGAGTAAGGACTGGCTGGAGCACTGGGTGTTCGACGAACAGCTTACTGATTATGACAAATGGGTGGCCCAGTACGCCGACGCCTGCACCTATCAGGGGGAATTCGGCATCTGGCAGTACGGCGTGATGGGGGAGGAGGGGATCAGGGGGCAGGATTACACCGTCGCCGGACGGGTGAAGGGGGTCGCGGCCAACTGCGATGTGGATTTTTCCTATCGGGATTACCCCGGAATTATCCGCGAAGCCGGACTGAACCGGCTCGAAAGCGCGCCGGAAACAAATTATGAAATGCTTTATGAAGAGGCGGTGCGGGAGATTGGTCTGCTGCGCCCGAAGGCGGAAAAGTACGATCAGATTCGAATCATCGTAAACAACTGACAGCGTTCGACAGACTTTTCAAAATTGGGGAAAGAGCGCCAAAGGCAGCGGTCTGTTTTTGTGAAATCCAATAATTTACAATTATATGAAAATATGTAAAAATATATACAGAAAGTAAAAAAACAGACAGGAGTTGTTTACGCTTGTATCAGGTCGTTGAAAGTACGGCGGAGGGCAAAAACGTCTATGGCATCGAGGGCTGCGGAGTTTTGGTGGAAGATCTTTCGGCCGACCGCAAAGCGGTTGAGGCACTGGCCGCCCGATGCAATCGCGGTGGTTTGGATCCCTGTCAGCTTTGGGAGGTGGCGGCGGATTTCGTCCAGCAGCAGGCGATGGAATAGAAGTGCTTTCGGATGGATTCCGGCCGCGAAAGAGGGGATGCGCCCAACGGCGCATCCCCTCTCGGCTTGCAGCTTTGGTGGCAGCAGTCACCAGCTATGCCGGCGGACAGAAAAAAGCTTTAGCTTATCGCATTGAGCGCGGTGAAATGACAAATATTCAGAAGCAAAGAAGGTTAATCAAAGGAGAAAATCATTGCTTTGGCAGTTGCCGCGTGTGTAAGGCGGTGCCGCCCTCCGCTCGGGCGGGCTGGGCACCGGACAGGCGGCGCGGGCGAGCCGGGAGAGGGGCACGGGCGGCCTGCGGCCTGCCCGCGCCGGTTTGATGCCTTAAGAGGCGGGCCGGAATCATGCCCTTTCAGCGCTGGGCATGCCACGCGTTTAACGCGTGGTTTTGATTCTCCGGCGGGATTTTTGCAGGAAGGGGTAGCGCCGCGGCGGAATTGCGTGCTATACTAATCCTGAGGTTCGGGCGGAAAGCCGCGAGGGCGCCCGCCGCATAAAAATCCGCGGCCAGCGGGAATGATAAACGGGAGTGAAAAACATGGCAGGATCAGGAAAGGGATTTTTGGCTGAATTCAAGGAGTTTATTTCGCGCGGAAATGTCGTCGATATGGCGGTTGGCGTTGTCGTGGGCAGCGCGTTTACCGGAATTGTCAATTCGCTTGTCAAAGACGTCATGATGCCGGCGATCGGGTTTTTGATCGGCGGGATTGATTTTGCCGATCTCAAGATAGTCCTTGCCCCTGCGGTGGGGGAGACGCCGGAGGTGGCGGTTCTCTATGGGACCTTCCTTAACCAGATCGTGAACTTTTTGATTCTGGCTTTCGTCGTGTTTGTGATGGTCCGGATGCTCAACCGGTTCCATCGAAAGAAGGAGGAGGCGCCTGCGGCTCCCGCGGCTCCGCCGGCCGACATTGTGCTGCTGACCGAGATCCGCGACCTTCTGAAAGAAAAGGAAAAAAAATAATCAAAGACGAGGGGAAAACCCCGCGCGGCGCGCCTGACGCCGGACGCGGGGTTTTCCCTTTCTTCATAAAGTTGCTTAATAAGAGAAATGATATCTTAATAAGCAACTAAAGAGAAAGGAGAGAAAAGGCCATCGGAACAAAAAAGGAACTGACTGCGGAGCAGGTGCTTGACGAGCTTTCATCCGTGGCGTTTGCCAACGCCGCCGACTTTGTGGAAATCACCGGAGAAGGGAGGGTGCGGGTCAAGCCGACGGCGCGGATTCCGAAAAGAAAACGCGCGGCGATGATCGGAATTCGGGCGGCCTCGGGCGGGGTGGAAATCAAGCTGGCCAACAAGATGCAGGCCTTGCAGATGCTTGGACGGTATCTCGGCGCATTTGCGCCGGAAGCGGAAATTGAGGATTTGGAGGCGGCAAGGGCGGAGGTGTTTGGTGATGAAGGGACGGCGGATGAATAACATCTCCTTTTGTTTTGGAGAAAAGCACCGGGACTATATGCGCCGGTGTCTCGGCGCCTCGGTCTGCGTGGCGGAGGGAGCGGTGCGCTCCGGCAAGACGGTGGATCACGTGTTCGTTTTCGCAAAACTGCTCGAGGACGCGCCCGACCGGCTGCATCTGGCCACCGGGCCGACCCTTGCGAACGCGCGGCTCAATATTGGGAGCTGCAACGGCTTCGGACTGGAGGCGCTGTTCCGGGGACGGTGCCGCTGGGGAAAGTTTCAGGACAATGAGTGTCTGCGGGTGCGCACGGCGACGGGAGAAAAAATCATCATCTTCGCCGGCGGCGGAAAAGCTGACAGCTTTCGGAAGATCAGGGGAAATTCCTACGGGATGTGGATTGCCACCGAGATCAATCTGCATCATGACAGCATGATTCGTGAGGCGTTTAACCGGCAGCTCGCGGCAAAGCGCCGGCGGGTCTTCTGGGATCTGAACCCCGAGGGGCCGGGCGCCGCAATCTATACCGATTACCTCGACCGCTATGCGGCGATGCAGGCGAAGGGAGAGTTCCCCGGAGGTTATTGCTACGGACATTTCACCATCCGGGACAACGCCGCCCTGCCTCCCGGGCGGATCGGGGAAATCGAGGCGCAGTATGACCGGGCAAGCGTCTGGTACCGGAGGGACATTCTGGGAGAGCGATGTGCCGCCGAGGGCCTGGTCTATCCGATGTTCGATCCCGCGCGGCATGTGGCGGTCCGCCGCCCCGGACCGCGGGCCGAATGGTATCTTTCGGTTGACTATGGAACGATGAATCCCTGTTCGATGGGGCTCTGGGCGGTGGAGCGGGGCCGGGCGCTGCGCGCTGCCGAATGGTATCACGACGGCCGGCGGACAAGGCGTTCGATGACGGACGAGGAATATTACACGGCTCTCGAGCGGCTGGCCGGCCGGCGGCCGGTCCGGTATGTGATCGTCGATCCGTCGGCGGCGTCCTTCATCGAGTGCATCCGGCGGCACGGGCGGTTCCGGGTGCGCGGCGCCCAGAACGCGGTGATTCCCGGCATCCGCACGGTGGGCTCGATGCTGGAGGCCGGGCGGCTGGTGATCGATCCCTCCTGCGCCGACTGCATCCGGGAGATACGCTCCTACCGCTGGGAGGACGGCGGGGAGGACCGGGTGGTCAAGGAGAACGACCACGCGATGGACGACATGCGGTATTTTTGCTATACGGTGCTGCGGCGGGAGCCGTGGAGCCGGGAGGAGGAAAAAGAAGATGTTTGAAAGATGGCTGGCACAGATCAGAGGACAGGCGTCCGCGGCGGCGTCTCCCGCGGCGGAGGACCGGATGGCCGGGGCGGTCGCCCTTTGGGGCGGACTTTACCGGGGGCAGGCCCCCTGGCTCGCGGAGGGCGGCGGGCTGGAGCTGCCCGCCGCGATTGCCTGCGAGCTGGCGCGTCAGACAACGCTGGAGCTGGAAAGCAGGGCGGACGGATCGGAGCGGGCGCGGTTTCTGGACGGGCAGTATCAAGCGGCGCTGACGCGGCTGCGGCCCGCCTTTGAACTGGGATGCGCCACCGGAGGGCTGGTCATGAAGCCCTATCCGGACGGACAGGGCGGCATCGCGGTGGACTTTGTCGGAGCGGACCGCTTTTTACCCGCCGGATTTGACAGCCGGGGCAGGATGACCGGAGCGGTCTTTGCCGAAACGGCCGCCGAAGGAGGGGAACGCTACCTCCGCTGTGAGGCTCATCTCTGGCGGAATGGGGTATATACCGTGCGCAACGCCGCGTTCCGGCAGGACGGCAGGGGAGGGCCGGGTACGCCGGTTCCGCTGCACAGCGTCTCCTGCTGGGCGGGGCTTTCGGAACAGGTGCGCCTTGAGGGGGTGCCGGGGCCGCTCTTCGGCTTCTTTCGGGTGCCGCAGGCCAACTGGGTCGATCCCTGCTCGCCGCTCGGCGTGTCGGTTTATTCCCGGGCGGTGGGGCTGATCCGGCAGGCGGACGAGCAGTGGGCGAGAATCCTCTGGGAATATGAGGGCGGGGAACTGGCTGTGGACGCTTCCTCCGACCTCTTCCGGATGACCGAGAGCGGGCGCTGCCGGCTTCCGAAGGGAAAGGAGCGGCTGTTCCGGGTACATGACGTTTCGGTGATGGAGGCGCGCGGGAACTTTCTCGAGACCTTCTCCCCGGCGCTGCGGGATTCCTCGCTTTTCAACGGTCTCAACAACATCCTCAAGCGGATTGAGTTTAACTGCGGACTGGCTTACGGCACCATCTCCGACCCGCAGCTTGTCGAAAAAACCGCCGAGGAGATCAAGGCCGGCAAGCAGCGCAGCTATGCGACGGTGTCCGAGCTGCAGCGGGCGCTGCAGGCGGCGCTGACCGATACGGTGCGCGCGATGGATGTGTGGGCCGGTCTTGCCCGGCTCGCACCGCCCGGCCGTTACACCCTGAGCTTCTGCTGGGACGACAGCATCGTGACCGACGCCGGCGCCGAGCGGGCCAGGGACCTCGCCGAGGTCGGCGCGGGGCTGATGCGCAAATGGGAGTACCGCGCCAAGTGGCGGGGTGAGGATGAGGCGACGGCCAGACGGGCCGTGGGGGAAGAGGCTTGAGCTTCCCCGAAAAAACCGATCACCGCCGGAAAAATTGCCCCGGGCATGGCGTAAAAAGGCCCGCCGCGCGGGATGCGACCCCGTAAGGAGAAGCGCGGGAGGTTCGTGCGCTTTCTCCGCAAAAGCGTAGCGGTTCGCGGGCGCCGCAAACCATGAGAGGCTTGCGGCAAAGAAGTGAAAGGAAAGGAAGGGTGGCATGAAACGGGAGGAACTGTCATCGCTCGGGCTGGGCGAAGAGCTGATCGGCCGGGTGATGGCGCTGCACGGCGCCGATATTGAACGGCACAAAAACGAGACGGCCGGGCTGCGGTTGCGGCTGGCCGAGGCGGAGGAACGCCTCGGCGCGCTCGAAGGCGCGCGGGGCGAGGCCGAAAGCTGGCGGGAACGCTTTGAGACACTGGAGGCTGAGACGGCGCAGAGGGAATACCGCCGCGCCGCCGAATCGGCGGCCGGCGCGCTGCGCTTCAGCTCAAAGGGGGCGCGGCGGGCGTTTCTGACCGCGCTGGAGGAGCGGCGGCTTCCGCTGGAGAGAGGGGAATTCTCAAAGGCGGAGTATCAGACGTTCCTGGAGGAGTATCGGGACGGAGATCCGGGGGCGTTTGAAGAGACGTGCGCGGTGCCGCGCTTTGTCGCCGCCACCCCGGGGACGGGGTTCCCCGTATCAAACCGGCACGCGCAGGCCAACGACGCGCTGCGGGTGCTGCTGCAAAAAAACTGATCTTCCGCAGGGAAGATCCCGAATGACGAAAGGAGAAAGAAAATGACCATGATTTCAAGACAGGCGGCGGAGGCGCTGTTTCAGGAGCAGGTGATTTCCACCGTGCTGCAGGACACGCCGAAATCCTCGGTGTTTATGAGCCTCGCGCGCAGGCTGCCCAACATGACCGGACAGCAGGCCCGGGTGCCGGTGCTCGACATGCTGCCGATGGCCTATTGGGTCAACGGCGACACCGGATTTAAGCAGGTTTCCCGGCAGGGATGGGACAACGTCTATCTGACCGCCGCCGAACTGGCGGTTATCGTGCCGATTCCCGAGGCGGTGCTCGACGACGCCTCCTTCGACATCATCGGCGAGGTGACCCCGCGCGTGGCGGAGGCGATCGGGCAGCGGGTTGACGCGGCGGTGATGTTCGGCGTTAACCGTCCGAGCGAATGGAATGCCGACCTCATTACCCACGCCCGCCAGGCGGGCAACAATGTCGCGCCCGGCGCTTCCCCGGATTACTATGATCTCATCATGGGGGAGGAAGGGCTGCTCGCCAAAATCGAGCGGTATGGCTACATGTCAACCGGCGCCGTAGCCTCGATGGGGATGCGCGCCAAGCTGCGGGGCATCAAATCCAGCGACGGGGCGCCGATCTTCAAGGCGGACATGCAGGGCGCGACCCAATATGCGCTCGACGGCGCGCCGATGTATTTCCCGGTGAACGGGAGCTTTGATTCCTCGGTGGCGCAGCTCATCGTGGGTGATTTTTCGCAGGCGGTTTACGCCGTCCGGCAGGATATTACAGTGAAAATTCTCGACCAGGGAGTCATTCAGGACCCTTCGACCAAGGAGATCGTCTACAACCTCGCACAGCAGGACATGGTCGCCCTGCGGGTTGTGTTCCGCATGGGCTGGGCGCTGCCGAATCCCGCCACCCGCATGGACGGCGAGCGGCTGGGCTGTCCGTTCGCCTATCTCGAGCCTGCGGCCGCCGCAGCTACCCAGAAGCTGACCGTGACGGTCAACGACGGCAGCGCCGTCCTTCCGGGCGCGGCGGTCGAGGTCAACGGGGTAAGGGCCAAGAGCAATTCCAGCGGCGTCGCGGAGTTCCAGCTTTTCCCCGGCACCTATACCGTCAAGGCGCGGCTGGAGGGGTACGGCCCGGCGAGCAGCCTGGTGTCGGTCGGCAGCGCGGCGGTCGCCAAGACCCTCTCGCTGGCCGAGTTGGAGTAAACGCCGATGGCCTACGCGGATTACAGCTACTACCGGGAACAGTATTACGGGGAGCGGCTGGATGAAAAGAGCTTCCCCCACTACGCCGGAGCCGCGAGCGCCTATCTCGACCGCATCACCTTCGATCGGGCAAAGGAGAGGGCCGGCTCTGATTCGGTGATGCTCGCCTGCTGCGCGGTCGCCGACGAAATGGCGCGCTGCCGTGCGGGACGGGTGAGCAGCGAAATGGTCGGGAACTGGTCGCGCGCCTACCGGCTGGACGATTCCAGCGAGGGGAGGCGGCTATACACCGCCGCCTCCCTCTATCTCGACGGCACCGGACTGCTGTATCGGGGGTGCCGCTGATGTTTGAGCAGACGGTGACGGTGTACCACCGGATGGCCGGACCGTCCGCGCGGGAAGCGGCCGCATGCCGGGGCGAGACGGCGCGCGGGGAGCCGCGGTCCGGCGCGGCGCAGGACGCCGAGGCGTTGGAGCACTGGGTCCGGATGGTGATCGAGGGCGTCTTTTTTGCCGCGACCGAGGGAGAACGCGTCTCGGGCAAGGGCTCCCGGTCTGATGCGGGCGGGATTTTGCTGATTCCGTTCGACGGGCATGAGGACCGCTATCTGCCGCCCGGCGAATACGGCGCGGCGGGAAGCGAAGCCGCCGGGTGGACGATTGCGGCCGGGGACCGGGTGGTGGAGGGGGCGCTTGATTACGAGATTGTGCGCTCTCCCTCCGAGCTGCGCACCTTCGGCCGGGTGAGCACCGTGACCTCGATCCGGCCGCTGCCGTTCGGAGGGCTGGCACATTGGAAGGTCTGGTGCGACGGCAGTCAGTATTGACGGGAGGTGTGGATGATGAGTATCCTTCGGGCGCTGCGCGGATATCTTGCCGGGTGTCCCTGTCTCGGCGCGCTGACCGGCGGAATCAAAACGGACTGGACCGATGAGGCGGGAGATTATGCGCTGATGCCCTCCGGACAGGTTGAGCTTGCGCGCTATATGGATGGAACGCGCCTGATGCGGTATCAATGCTTTCTCACCGCGCGCAGGTTTACGCAGGCCGACCTCGAACGGGTGGAAAACGCCGAATTTTTCGAGAATTTTTCCCGCTGGATCGCGGAGCGGGACGCGGCCGGGGATTATCCCGATTTGGGGCCGGACTCCACAACGGAGTCGATTGCCTGCGGGGAAGGGGCGCTGAGCGCCTTTGACGAAACCGGAAGTGAGGGCAGCTACCGCATCGGGCTGACGCTTGAATATGAAAGGGGCGGATAATACGAGAAAGCCGAAAAACAGCAGCAGGCTTTTCCTGATCGACATCGGGAGCGCCGGGAGGCCAAGAATCGTTCCGGTTGCCGCGGGGATCGTCTCCCGCGGGACACAGGTCAGCGAGAGCGCCGAAAGCTATTACCGGATGGACCCATGGGGCGCTCCGGAGGCGGCGCTGACCGGGCGGGCGGTTTCCCATCGCTTTTCCGGCCACCGGGTTAAAGGGGATCTGGCGCAGGATTACATTTTCGGTGAGATATCCGGCGGCGCGGAGGGACGCTGTGTGACCTTCTATGACTGTGACGGTTCGGCTCCCTCTGGGCAGCCGAACGGATGGAAGGGGCGCGCGCTGATCCGGATTCTGGACGACGGCAGCGGCGGCGCGGCCGGGCGGCAGAGCATCGCTTTTTGTTTGGAGGTAAACGGCAGCCCGCAGCGCGGCACCATGACGTGGGTCGGAGGGTCCTGCCGCTGGACCTCCGAACCCTGAGGGCGGAGCGATGAAGCTTCAGTTTCAGGAGCGGCCCGCCCTCGAAATCCGCGGCAGGCGCTATGAGGCGGACCTTTCCGACGTAGGCTTTCTGGAGGCGGTGGTGACCGATTTTTCGGCCATCCTGCGGGAGTATGAGGAGCTTGTCCGCGCAAGGGAGAAGCTCTCGGCGGACAGGGCCGCGGCCCTGTCCGCCGAGGAATGCCGGAACACCTCCCGACAGCTTGCCCGATGCGGCGAAAGGCTGGTGGAGCTTTCGCGCGGCTTCATCGAAAAGACACTGGGAAAGGAGGCCTACGCCGCTGCGTTCCGCGGGCGAAGGCCAAACTGCGCCGAGCATATCCGGCTCTGCGCCGATATCTATGAGACGGCGGCCAAGGGCCGCGAGAAGGCGGTGAACCGCTATGTCCTGCGGGATAAACCCGTACAGCGGGGGAAAGGGACTCCCTCAAAGTCTGCCGGCGGACGGAAAAAGAGTGCGGATTAACACCGGGCTGCACTTCTGGCGGGTGATGAGCGCACCGGAGCTGACCTGCTTCGAACGGCGGAGCATCGCTCTGCTCAACACTTTCGGGGCGCTGCCCGCGTGATGCCGCGGGAGCGATGCGCGAGGCGCTCTGGTCCTACCGCCGCGGACGGGAGCCTTTCCGCGAGGCTTCGGGGGAGCGGCTGCCCGGCTGGGACGGAGACCGGCTCCGCATCCGGGTCGATTTCAGGCTTTATGCCTGCATCGGTCTCGGCCGCGGGCAGCTGCACCGGTGCGCTTTATGGCGCTGTTTGAAAGCCTGCCCCGGGAAAGCGGAATCAAACGGAGAATTTGGCTTCGATCGCTGGAGCCCGCGGGGATCGGAGACGCCCGCCTGCGGGAGGAATGCCGCCGGATGAAGGAGACGGCGGCCCCGGACCCCCGCGGGGAGCGCCCGGGGCGTTTGTAATTGTGGGAAAGGATGTGGAAAAATGAGCAAGCGGATGAACGGGAAAACGCCCCCCTCCGACAAGGGGCTGGAGCGGGCGGTGAGCCGCCTGCAAAGAGCGCCGGGAGAACCGGCGGGAGCGATTCCCGGCTACGCCGCAGGCACCCTTTCGGCGCCGCCGGAGCCGGCGGGGGCTGGGGAGAGCGGCCCGGAGCTGGTGGAGTTTTCCGGCGGGGAACGGGGATATACCGCGGCCCGGTCGGCGGCGCCGGCAGGCGCGGCGGGCAGCGGAGGAAGCGCGCAGGTGATCAGCCACGACACCATCGACGCGTCGAACCTCGCGCAGATCAACCGGCTGGCCGAGCGGATGGCGGGAGCGCGGATGAGCATGCGGATGGGCTATGCGGGAGGAAGGTGACAAATGGCGAGCAATTACAGGGCGGAGATGTCCACCCCTCAAATTTACCCGACGGGCGGAATGATCGGCGTGCTCGATCAGGCAAAGCCGTCGATCTTCGCGGCGGCGATCAAGCAGGGGAACAACTATGTGCGCCCCTCGGGGAACGCCACCTTTTATTTCACCGTTTACCGGGGCGGGGAAGTGATTCAGGCGGAGCGAAGCCTGCCGCTGCCGGTGACGACGAGCGAGGGCACCCCGCCCTGGTCGGCGGTTACCGTTCCGGCCAACACCTTTCCGGCGGACGACGACGGATGGGGAGCGGGCGGCGGGCTGATCGTTCATTACCGCATCACCTATTCGGGGTGGGGCGGTGTTGTCACCGTCCCGCTCGACGACAGCGGCAGTCTCAAGGTCGGATATTTCGGCACCATCAAGCCGCCCCGGGCTGTGGGGATGACCCCGGAGGACGGCGCTTTTGTGGACGACAGCGCCGTCAATATCTTCCGGTGGAATATCGGGTACAACAAGGATTACACCGTATCCGCGCCGGTCGCGCAGGCGTCGGCGGTGTTCCAGTGGCGGAACGGTTCCGCCGGGACGGTCAACAGCGTCAGCGTGTCCGGCGCGGGGCAGAGCGTGGAGATTCCGGCCAATACCTTTCCGGCGTCAACGGCGGCGCTGCAATGGCGGGTCTCCAGGGTGACGATGGCCGACGGCGCGGTCTGGGAGGCGGACGCGGATTTTTGGATCAATCTGACCACAATCGACAGCCTGTCCGCCGCGCGGATTGTGTCGCCCTCCGGCGCTTACCTGACCGGCAACGAGGCAAACGCCTTTTCGTGGGAGCATGTTATCGCCACAGGGACGGCGCAGACCAGGGCCGACCTGCAATATTCGGCCGACGCGGGGGAAAGCTGGGAGAGCCTTGCCGCTGTGACCGGCGCGGCGCAGAGCGTGATCGTTCCGGCGGATACCCTGCCGGGCGGGGCGCTGCTCTGGCGGGTACGGACCTTTAATTCGGACGGCGCGGCGGGGGAATGGAGCGATCCGGCCCCCATCGTCGTTTACGCGGCTCCCCCCGCGCCCACTCTGCTGCCGGTTGACCCGGTCCCCCGGCCGGTGCTGCGGTGGCAGTCCGCCGAACAGCAGGCGTTTGAGGCGCGGGCGGACGGCGTTTCCCTCGGCGCGGTTTTTGGAACGGCGAAGGAGTACCGGATCACACGCTGGCTCACCGACGGCGCGCATACCCTCGGGGTGCGGGTGCAGTCCTCCCTCGGGCTTTGGAGCGAGTGGTCGGAGGTCACGATCACCGTTTTCAACGTCCCGCCGGGCACCGTCGCGCTGACGGCGCGCAGGGTGGAGAACGGGGCGCGGCTTTCGTGGGAGGCGGCGGGGAGCTTTGATACTTATCTGATTTACCGCGACGGCGAGGCCGTTGGAGAGACCGGCGAGAACAGCTGGACCGACTGGTTTGCCAACGGGCGGCACCGCTATGAGGTGCGCGGCGTTTCGGGGGAGTATTACACGCTTTCCAATGAGGTTTGGGAATGGTCGGTCTGCCGGTGCGGGGTGCTTTCGGCGGTGGACGGGATTGACTGGATTTGGCTGCGGCTGCGGCGCTCTCGCCCGCCTGTGATTTCCACCGAGAGCGGGCGGCAGATCCGGCCGCGCTATTTCGCCGGGCGGAGCCGCCCCGTGGCGGAGATATCGGCCTTTACCGACCGGGTTCATACGCTGGAATATTCATTCCGGCCGGAGGAACGCGGCGAGCTCGAACGGCTGATGGCGCTGGAGGGCCGGACGGTGATTTATAAAAACCAGCATGGCGCCCGGCTGATCGGGGTTCTCTCGGGATTATCGGGACAACGGGACTGGGCGGCCGATCTGAGTATTACCATCACCGAGACCGACTGGAGGGAATATGATGGCGGACGGGCGGTATGAGATTGCGGCGCGGCTCTTTGCAGTGCGAAACGGCGCCGTTTTGAAGGAGCTGAGCGCCGATGAGATGAAGGTGATCTGTTCGGCGGAGGCCGAAATAAAGCGGTCCTTCTCCTGCCGCATCCGGTATGACGCGGAGGTGGATCTGCTTACCGACCGGCTGCGTCCGGTGCAGGTGATCGACGGCAGGGAATATCCGCTGGGGGAGTTTCTTGCCGCCACCGTATCCATGACCGAGCGGAACGGCTGCCGCGATTGGGAGGCGGAGTGCTACGACCAGTCACTGCGGCTGCGGCAGACGACAGCCGCCGGGACGCTGCGCTTCGCGGCGGGAACCCCTTATCGCAGCGCGGTCCGGTCGCTGCTGGCGGAATGCGGGATTACG
>Ga0129314_1001200_pt1 | contig 19549 bp, 18 predicted proteins | sample O1111metagenome_FD_94431 | JGI IMG/M metagenome (GOLD analysis project Ga0129314, IMG submission 94431) | Orangutan individual fecal microbial communities from fecal samples from Wisconsin, USA - O1111 metagenome | ecosystem: Host-associated > Mammals > Digestive system > Large intestine > Fecal... | reverse complement strand
CGAGGGAGAGAACCTAAGAGATAGGGAGAGGGGCTGTCAAGTCCCTTGCCCTAGTCTCTTTGGTTCTTTCCCTCGTTCATATTGACAAGTGTACCCACTCGAATAGCGAACCCGAGAAGTGCTATCACACAAATAGCACTATCGGTAGCTTGCTATCGTAATCAGAGCCGAATGATACAACAGAAGCGTATCCAAATAAAAGACTTATTTACAAGCTGACAAGTCGTAGAAATACGGCTTGTTTTTTTATTTGCCATACTCCGACGAATATAATTATCATTCAACATAACGAACAGATACATACAAGCATATTTGATATAACCGTCTGATAATATTCTGAAAATATGCAATTAATATACATAGTGTTATTTTGATACGGAAACATATATGAATGCAGCAACAGACTTTTATTTTATTCTCCGAATAGCGTTAGTTTAAGCTGATTTAATCATATTATAGCGGTAAGGCACTTACTATTCACCTATCTTTCGATTTTTACTTTTTGAATGTAGCTATTTGGTGAGATATTAACATTTTTTTACTTGCATCATACAGTCTGAAATGATATAATACAAAATGAGGTGTATAATATGAGAATTTGCTATATAGATGATAACGAAGAATACCTGAACAGTTTCAAAGATGATTTCAAAGATGTATTTTGTGAAAATGATTTCACTTTTATGCAGTATCCGAATGAATACATCGGCTCTGATTATGTCGCTGATATAGTTATGCTTGATGTAGAGTTCGGCAGCGAGGGCAACGGACTTGATTATCTGGATTGTATCACGAAGAAATCAGGTTATACCCAGATAGTGATAGTCACCGCTTATACCGAAAAATACATAGAAGATATTTTTATGCAAAAAGAGAATGTTGCAGGGTTTCTGAAAAAGCCTATCGACAGGGAAACTATGCTCAGGGTCTTTGCTAAAGCAGAGATGCTTATAAGAAACAAAAAAGCGGAAGTAACCGTCAGAACCGGAAAATATGAATATGTGACATTGAAAGCGGATGATATTTTGTACATTGAATCTGCCGGTCACAATCTCAATTACATTACCCGAACAAACGAGTATACGACACAGGGAAAGCTGGACGACCTTATCGGGCAGCTTCCGTCGTTTTTTGTCAGATGTCACAAGAGTTATTTTGTCAATCTCAATAAAATCAAAGGCTTCACGGGCGATTATATTCTTATAGACGGAAAGCCGGATATTTCCGTGTCACGCTCCAAAAAGACCGAATTCATAGAAGCATACAGAAACCATCTTCAGAAATAAAACGGACGGGAAAAATATGAAAATAATCAATGTTGACAATATATACGCATGGGCGATACTTGTATCTTCAATATCGCAGGTCATTATTACGGGATGGACATTTTCGCAGTGCTTTAAAATCAAAATTTCTAAGGTCTTGTTTACGGCATTGATTATCCTTGTTTCCTGCATTGCAATTGTACCGCCGACCTTTTTTCAGATTTATTTTCCGATAAAAGCGGCGGTTTTGTTCATTCTTGTGTTTGTTGTGTTCAAGCTGTCGTCTGAATCCGATTTTGTTAAACCGTTTATCTTTCTCTGCCTTGATATGCTTGTGAATATTACGCTTGAAATGCTGTTGCTGATGACGGTTACATTTATCGGTATCAATGATTTTCAGGATGTAAACGACGTCTATACGTTCAATCGTATGATATCGTCGCTTATGTTTACAGTGATTTGTATACCGTTCAAATATTTCATAGCACTGCTGTGGAACAAGATAGTAAATAAAAGTACGTCCTCAAGGCTCAATTTAAGTCTGATATTATTTCCTGCGGCGCAGACCTTTGCAATGGTCGGTATGGTCGCAGATCACGCAGGCAATGCCGATGCAAAGCAGCACCCTATGGTTCAGGCAAATTCGACTCTGGTGCTGACGATTTCGTTCCTTACGTTTCTTGTCGCAGATATAGTGTATCTTTATTTTATGGCAGATCTTGAGAAAAAGGCAGTGCTTGAACGTGAGGTAAACTCCCTGAAATATGCCAGACAGCTTGAAGAACAGCACTTTAAGCAGATCGAGGAAAAGCGTTATGAGGTGGCGAAGATACGTCACGATATAAACAATCAGCTTATTGCGATAAGAAGTATGATGAAGGACGGACATATAGAGCAGGCGGACGAAATGCTGGGCACACTTGAAACAAGAGTTGCGAAAACAAAAGAAGCACAGCTATGCTCTATACCGGTGGTAAATGCCGTGCTGGAAGAAAAAGCCGTTGAAGCACAAAAGTACGGTATAAGACTTGAAACGAAAATCGATCTTTACGATACAAGAAATATTTCTCAGAATCATCTATGCAGTGCATTTGCAAATATGATCGACAACGCTATCCGTGCGGAGCGTGGCTTCACGGAAAAAGACATCGACAAGAAAATCATCAATGTCGATGCGGTGAGCGATTCGGTAAGCGTTTATATAACCGTCAGAAATTATGTATCGGGTGTTGAGATCTCAAGAGAGGACGATTCCTCGCTTCACGGTTACGGACAGCAGATACTCGGTGATATAGCGCAGATTTATTCGGGAAGGTTTGAGAAGTCGGAAAAGAACGGCGAGTATACCTGTACTCTCGTTATGCAGATGCAGGAACGTCAGACAGAGGATTTTGCCTGATTATCCGTAAGTGCTTTTTGGGGGATAAAATGGATTTGATAAACACGGAAAATATTTTTGCGTGGGGTACGCTGATTGCTTATTTCACGCACGGGATTATTACAGGGTGGTCATATTCGCTGTGCTTTAAGATCAAGGTTACGAAGCCTGTTTATATGGCGATAATGATTATGGCTACTGCGGTGATACTGGTGCCGTCTGTATTTTTCAATTTTTATGCACCTATAAAGTCGATAGTATTGTTTTTCGTCGTATTTCTTGTACTCAAACTGTTGTCGGAGTCGAATTTTGTCAAATCGTTCATTTTCTGTTGCTTCGATATGCTGATAAACATAGGACTTGAACTTTTGCTGCTGGGCTTGTTGAACTTGCTCGGAATGAATGATTTTTATGATGTCAGCGAATTTTACACGTTCAGCAGAATGGTAAGTGCGATTGTATTTGCGGTTATCTGTATTCCTTTCAAATATCTTTATGCACTGCTGTGGAACAGGATAGTAAACAAAAGAATATCCTCAAAGCTAAATCTCAGCCTTATACTTTTTCCGTTTGCCGAGATACTTGCGATAATAGGAGTTGTAGCTGATCATCTGAATCAGACGCACGGTAATTATCAGGGAGCGGAGCAAAAGTCCAATGTCATTCTGACGGTTTCATTCATAACGTTTATCGTTGCGGATGTTGTCTATATGTATTTTATATCCGATATTGAGAAAAAGGCTGTGCTTGAACGTGAGGTAAACTCGCTGAAATACGCCCGTCAGCTTGAAGAACAGCACTTTAAGCAGATAGAGGAAAAGCGTTATGAGGTGGCTAAGATACGTCACGATATAAACAATCAGCTTGCAAGCATAAAAAGTATGGTGCATAGCAGACATATAGAACAGGCTGAGGAACTGATAGGCGAACTTGAAAATACTGTGAGAAATACGCAGGAATATCGTTATTGCTCGATACCGGTAGTAAATGCGGTAATATCCGAGAAGAACAAAGAGGCTGAAAAGTACGGAATACGGCTTGTAACAAAGATAGATATTCCCGATTCCTGCGGAATAACACAGCATCATCTTTGCAGTGCATTTGCAAATATGATTGACAACGCTATCCGAGCGGAGCGTGGCTTCACAGAAAAAGACAGCGACAGGAAAATTATCAATGTCAATGCGGTGAGCGATTCGGTAAGCGTTTATATAACCGTCAGAAATTATGTATCAGGTGTTGAGATCTCAAGAGAGGACGATTCCTCGCTTCACGGCTACGGACAAAAAATACTGGGCGATATTGCCGAAATATATTCGGGTACGTTTGATACAACGGAAAAGAACAGAGAGTATACCTGCACTCTCGTTATGCAGATGCAGGAACGTCAGGCAGAAAATATATAAAGGTTGCAAAAAAGTAATATGAAAATTGTTAATATTGATAATGTATATGCGTGGCTGTATCTTTTTTCTTCGGTGCCGCAGATGATTTTTACCGCATGGGCGTTTTCACGATGCTTTGAACTGAAGGTGTCGCAGAAAGTATATTATATTGCTTTTACAGGACTTTCCTTTGCTCATCTCGTTCCACAGATATTTTTCGGCTTATATGTCCCTGCAAAGACGTTTGTCCTGCTTGCACTGCAGATAGTCATGATGTGGCTGATGTCAAAAAGCGGTATAGTTAAAGCGATTATTTTCAACGGCTTTGATATGGTTATCAATATGCTGCTGGAATTTGCAATATTCCTGAGCTTTTACGGGATTTTTATTACAAATAACGGTATTACTACGGATGTATATACAAGCGAAAGAGTTGTTGGCTCTGTGCTTTTTACAACGCTTTCGTTACCGCTCAAATATCTGCTTGCTGCTGTATGGAACAAGATAGCCGGAAAGAAACAATCAAAGCTCCGTATGAGCCTTATAGCTTTTCCTGTAGCGCAGGTGCTTGCTATCACAGCAATCGTATCAAGTTTTTCGCAGATGTATATGAATATACTTAAAGTCGATATATTGCTTGTTACGACAATAGGTCTTGTGATTTTTGCGATTGCCGACCTTATATATATGTTCTTTATTTCGGATATTGAAAAGAAGAACGCACTTGAGCTTGAGGTAAACTCGATGAAATATGCCCGTCAGCTTGAAGAACAGCACTTTAAGCAGATCGAGGAAAAGCGTTACGAGGTGGCGAAGATACGTCACGATATAAATAATCAGCTTGCAAGCATAAAAAGTATGGTGAATAGCAGACATATAGAACAGGCTGAGGAACTGATAGGCGAGCTTGAAAATACTGTGAGAAATACGCAGGAATATAGTTATTGCTCGATTCCGGTAGTAAATGCGGTCATATCCGAGAAGAACAAAGAGGCTGAAAAGTACGGCATACAGCTTGTAACAAAGATAGACATTCCCGATTCCGCCGGAATAACACAGCATCATCTTTGCAGTGCGTTTGCAAATATGATCGACAACGCTATCCGTGCGGAGCGTGGCTTCACAGAAAAAGACAACGACAAGAAAATCATCAATGTCGATGCGGTGAGCGATTCGGTAAGCGTGTATATAACCGTCAGAAATTATGTATCGGGTGTTGAGATCTCAAGAGAGGACGATTCCTCGCTTCACGGCTACGGACAGCAGATACTCGGTGATATAGCGCAGATCTATTCCGGAAGGTTTGAAAAGTCGGAAAAGAACGGCGAGTATACCTGTACGCTTATACTCGGTAAAAAAGCGTACAGCGAGGAAAAGATATAATTGACAGCAAAAAGGGCAGGTAAATCCACCTGCTCTTTTTTATTTCACAATAACAAATTATCGAAAAACGATAAAAATCTATTGACAAACGGAAATCGGTGTGATAAAATACAGATAACAAAAAACGATAAATGCGTCAGGAAAGGGCGGTATTATGAAAAAACAAAATTATTCTGTAATGACAACCTCAATACTTGTAAAGGCGGTATTCGTGCTTATAATCGTATGCTGTATATTTGCACCTTTAATTGTCCGTGTCTATGATAACGGTATCATCGCACTGACAGGAAGGTCGGTGTATCTGCCTATGATAATCACTCTTTATCTTGCGGCGGCGGTAGCACTTGTGATAGTTGCGGCACTTGACCGTCTGCTGTCAAATATCAGGCACGACAAGGTGTTCATACCCGCCAACGTGAAAATATTACGGCTTATATCGTATTGCTGTTTTTCCGTAAGCGTTATCTTTATCTATTTCAGCTTTATAAGACCGTTTGCGTGGCTTGTGGTCATAGCGGCGGCATTTTTCGGGCTGATACTGCGTGTTATAAAGAACGTCTTCGAACAGGCAATCGTAATAAAGGAAGAGAACGACTTTACTATCTGACTGTGAGGTACTGATATGGCAATTGAAATAAATCTTGATGTAATGATGGCAAAGCGGAAAATCTCATCCAACGATCTTGCCGCCGCAATAGGCATAACGCCTGCAAATCTGTCGGTGCTGAAAACGGGCAAGGCAAAGGCAATAAGATTTTCAACGCTTGAAAAGATATGCGAGGTGCTGCAGTGTCAGCCCGGAGATATTCTGTGCTATAAAGGCGGTGGAGAAGATGAATGAATACTATAATTATGCGGAAAACAATTATGCGGGAAACGCCGGGCAGTGCGGTAATATTCCGCCGGTGAATGTATACGGCAGAGCAGACGGGCAGTTTGTACAGCCTCAAAGGCAGCTGCAAGGTCCGCCCGAAGCGAAGAAAGTATACTGCATCCGTGACTTCATATTCGCTGTGATGACCGTTATAATCGGCTTTATAACAATGAAGCTGTTCTTTACCGAGGGAGAAATATTCCCTTTCGCAGAGGTTATAGCGTCGGGCTGGTATCACGTTATAGTGGCGACCCTTGCGGTTATGGCAGTGATATATATCGGCAAAAAGCCGACCGCTTCACAATGGGCGATTTTCGGCTGTGTGATACTGTTCTGTGCTGTTCCTGTGTTTTCATCGACAGGGCTTGTACGATTTTTGTCGTGGGTATATGCCGCAATACTGCTCTGTTACTTTGCTTACAGCTTTATAACCTCAAAACCGCTGTTTTCGGACGGATTCTTAAGGGAAATATGCGAGGCTGTATTCGCAGTGCCGTTTGCAAACTTTTCCGCAGCACCAAAGTGCGTGGCTGTGCCTTTTGCAAATAAGGAAAAAGGAGAAAAAAGCAAAACAGCGTTATATATTCTGCTCGGAGTGCTTTGCTCAATTCCTGCCGTGATTATAGCGTGTACGGCACTTTCGAGCGCCGATGATAATTTCGGAAGATTATTATCAGGTATAACAGGCGGATTTTTCGACAACTTTTTCACTAACGTTATAATTCTTGCGGTAAGCATACCGCTGTCGTTCCTGCTGTTCGGAGCAATGAGCGGTGCGAAAGGCAGAAGGCGTAAAATGACAGGCGACACAGGGAGAGCGGCAAAGGTGCCTGCTGTCGCAATATGTTCTGCGCTGACACCGCTAATACTTATCTATCTTCTGTTCTTCGCCTGCCAGCTGCCATACTATCTGAGTGCGTTCGGCGGAGTTCTACCGGACGGTTACAGCTACAGCGAATATGCAAGACAAGGCTTTTTTGAACTGTGCGGAGTGGCTGTGCTTGATCTTCTGGTGATATTTCTTGCCGGTGTGCTTGCAAAGAGAAATGAAAACGGCAGAAAGCCCATTGCCGTAAGAATATACTCGGCGGTTTTCAGCCTGATCACTATACTGCTTATATGCAGTGCAATGTCAAAGATGATAATGTATATCGGCGAGTATGGGCTTACCGGTCTTAGATTCTATACATCGTGGTTTATGATACTTCTCGGCATAGTTTTCCTTGTGCTGATACTCCACGAGATATTCCTCGATATGAAAACAGTGGCAACGCTTTTCATATCCTTTACCGTAATGCTCGGTGCGCTGTGCTTTTGCGACCCGGATGCAAGAATAGCACAGTACAATGTCGAAAGCTATCTCAGCGGTGAAGTCGCTGAAACAGATACAGGAAGCCTTGCTATGCTGTCGGAAGGAGCCGCTCCTTATGTAGAGCGTCTGAGAGACAGCGACAGTGCTTATTACAACTGCTGTAACCGTGTATTGATAACAATGAAGGAGAGTCGGACTTCCGGTGTGTACTTCCCTTTGTCATTTACTTCTTTAAAAGCAAATGAAATATATGACAGGATATAATTTTTTTGCGGGTGGCGATTTTTCGCATTAAAATGCCGATTTAGCTATTGACTAATTTTCAGCGTTATGTTATACTAATGTGAGAAAGATTATCAGTTTATCCACGGAGGTGTAATATGACGATATTCTATGAGTTTGAAGGTAAGCTATATGCTAATATAACAAACAAATGTCCGTGTTCGTGCGTTTTCTGCATAAGAAAGAACGGCGACAGCGTTGCGGATAATGACAGCCTGTGGCTTGAACACGAGCCGAGTTATGAAGAAATTATCAAGGCGTTTGACGATTTTGATAAGACAGGACTTCACGAACTTGTCTTCTGCGGTTACGGCGAGCCGATGGAGCGTGCCGATGTTCTGCTTGAGGTAGCAAAGTATGTAAAGCAGACTACCGATATGAAGATCCGTATCAACACAAACGGACTTGTTGATTTTATCAACCCTGCGTTTGATTCATACAAGATGAGATATATAATAGATTGTATTTCCATAAGCCTTAACGCTCCCGACCCTGAGAGTTATCTTGAGGTGTCACGTCCTAAGTTCGGGCTTCCGTCATTCAATTCTATGCTTAATTTTGCCGCAACGGTAAAAACTATCGTGCCTGAGGTTATGTTTACCGTGGTAGATGTAATAAAGCCTGAGCAGATCGAGCAGTGCAAGGAGCTTGCAGAGGGGCTTGGTATTCCTCTGAGAGTTCGTCATTGGGTCACGGATAACGAGAGTTATACCTGACAGGAGGGCAGTATGAATTATTCTCAACAGAGAAATTGCATAATGAATATCGTTGTTTCGAATCCTGTCCACCCTACCGCCGAGCAGGTCTACGATATAGCCAGACGCAGTTATCCTAAAATAAGCCTCGGTACAGTTTACCGTAATCTCAATCAGCTTGCGGAACACGGCATACTGAAGAAAATATGCAGCTCTTACGGAAGCGTTCGTTTTGACGGCAGGACAGATCCGCATTTTCATATGATATGCAGCTGCTGTGAAAAGGTCTTTGATGTGGAACTTGGTGAAATGATGTGTCTTAACGATAAGATACGCACAAAGTATGACTTTGATGTTACCGAGTACGAGATAAGCATCAAGGGTATATGCAGTGAGTGCAGAGAGAAGCAGGGTAAAGGCGAATCGGCGTGAAAGTCTTATATTATGTGTAAGTTATGCAAGTGCAAAATGATAAAAAACAGCTTTACAACTCATGTTGTAAATTACAGTAATTCGGTAATAATAATTAAAAATGTACCTTGCGAGGAATGTGAACAATGCGGAGAGATATTTTACACAGATGAAGTTGCCGAACAGCTCGAAAAACTTGTAGAAGCGGCAAAAGGTCTTTTACAGGATATTTCTGTTATCGACTATTCAAAAGTTGCGTAATCAATATTTGAGATTTTGAAATAAAAGTGGGCAATTTTGTATTTGCTCACTTTATTTTTATCTGAAAAAACAGGGAAACGCTTTCAATCTATTGCTTTTTTATCCGAATAAGGCTATAATAAATAGGATAACATAAAAAGGAACGTGATACAATGCTTATAAGAATAGCAGGTACGGTCAGCGAGTCTATTGTAGACGGACCGGGAATAAGATATACAATATTTACACAGGGCTGTCCGCATCACTGTGAGGGCTGTCATAACCCCGAAACGCACGATTTTGGCGGCGGCAGGCTTGCGGATACCGACAAGATATATGATCACATTGCGGAAAATCCTCTGCTGAAGGGTGTTACTTTTTCGGGCGGAGAGCCGTTCTGCCAGCCTGCACCGTTATATGACCTTGCAAAGAGGATAAAGGAAAACACAAAGCTTGATATAATGTCCTATACCGGCTTTACCTTTGAACAGCTTGTTGAAAAATCAAAGACGGACGAGGATGTTAAAAATCTGCTGTCGGTAGTGGATATACTGGTCGACGGCAAATTTATACTCGCCCAGAGAAGCCTTGAACTGCATTTCAAAGGAAGCCGCAATCAGAGGATAATTGATTGCAAGAAATCGCTGGAAACGGGTAATGTTGTAATTAAGGAGTTGTGATGAAGAAAAGAACGACAATTCGCATTTCTGCGTTTTTGCTGTGCTTATGCTGTGCTTTTTTCACCTCGTGTAAGGAGGATGACGGCAAGGGATATGTGTTCGGTTATGATATATCATCGAATCCCGGAAGCCTTGACCCTCAATACGCTTCTGACAGGGAATCATATCTTATAATCGGCTCGGTGTTCGAGGGCTTGTTCAGGATCGGAGCGGACGGCAATGCGGAAAAAGCAATGGCTGAAAGCTATACCGTTTCGGATGACGGGCTTACATATAACTTCAAACTGAAGCAGGACAGATACTGGACAGACGTAAACGGCTACAGCAAGAAGGTCACAGCCGCCGATTTTGTTTTCGGCTTCAGAAGATTATTCCTGCCGGAAACCAGAGCACCGAAGGCATCGGAATATTTCTGCATAAAAAATTCCGATAAGATAAACAGCGGAGAGATCACCGACCTGTCACAGCTTGGAGTTACGGCGCAGGGGGATTATTCGCTTACAATAGAACTGCAATATACCGAGCCGTCATTTGCAATGCTTCTTGCTATGCCGGCGGCTATGCCGTGCAACGAGGAATACTTCATCAAGGCACAGGGCAAATACGGTCTTGACGCAGAGCGAACTGCGTCAAACGGTCCGTTTTATGTTAAGACGTGGAATTATGACGCTTGGAGCAACAATAACAATAACCTCGTTCTTCGTTACAGCGACAAGTATAATGAGCATGACGAGGTAACTCCGCTCGGACTTAACTTCTTTATTGAAGATAATCATATTACGGATTTCACCGACGGAACATCGCAGAGCATCGTTCTTTCGGGCAGTAAGGCAAAGAGTTATCTTGACAAAAATTATATCTATGACGAATTCTCGACCGCCGTTTACGGCATTACAATGAACACATCAAATTCGATATTCAAGAGTGATAAGCTCCGCTACGCCTTATTGTATGCGACCGATACCGCAGAACTTGAAATGCCTTTCGGATATACCGTTGCGGATGGTGCAGTACCTCCGTCCGTTAAAAATTCGCTCGGAAGCTATCGTGATGTTGTGGGTGGCAAGGCAGTGGTAAAGCCCGATGAGATAAAGGCGTATACGGCATATCAGAGTGCGTGTGCAGGTATTGACAAGGCGGATCTGTACAGCGTCAATATAATCGCTGTAGAAAACCGTGACGAAGAAATAGGCGAATCGGTGAAGGGTATTTTACAGCAGTGGCAGGCAAAACTCGGAATGTATTGCAGTATCTCGTATATCAGTGAAAGCGAATATGACGAGAAGCTGAAAAACGGCGATTATACTCTGGCACTGACACGTCTTAACGGCAGTTATAATTGTCCTGAGGCGTATCTTAACAGCTTTACGGATAACGTGAACAAATACAGTGCTATGAACAGCGATTATTCGAAACTGCTCGAAAAAGCGTCGCAGGCGAAGGATGAGAAGGAGGAATATGAGCTGTGCAGACAGGCGGAAAAACAGCTTATATCCGACGGCAGATTCATTCCCGTTGCATATATTACCGAATATTTTATCAGTACGAAAAACTGCGAAAATATAATTTATGACGCATTTACAGGACAAATCGACTATCGTAATGCACTCTATTTCGACTGATAATATGACAGCGAAGAGAAAAAACGATAAAAATTACGGGTATTGATTGACTTTTTATTATAGGTATGATAAAATCAATGTAAGCGTTTACAAAGGCAAAGGAGGCAGATTTGTATGGAAAATAAAACAGAATTACAGCCGTACAGCGTCCTTATGTCAGTATACAGCGGTGAAAAGCCTGAGTTTTTCGCTCAGAGCCTTGAAAGCCTGTATATACAGACTTATCCTGCGGATGAGATAGTTGTTGTATGTGACGGCGGGCTGAATGAACAGCTTGACGGAGTGCTTGAGCAATACAGTGAAAAGTTCGGCGGTAAGCTGAAGATTCATCGTCTCAAAAGTCACGGCGGCACGGCAAAATGTGCTAACACAGGTCTTGCTATTTGTAAGAATGAATATATAATGAAGATGGATTCCGATGATATATGCCTTGAAAACAGGGCGGAGAAGCAGATGTCATATCTTGCACAACACCCTGAGGTGTCAATACTCGGCAGTTATATTCAGGAGTTCGACAGCAATACAGGCAATGATATTGCTGTCAGAAAACCCCCGGCAGAAAATGAAGCGATAAGAAAATTTGCAAAACGCAGAGCGCCCTTCAATAACCAGACGCTCGTATATAAAAAATCGCTTGCACAGTCGATCGGCGGATACAGTGAGGAACTTGAACGCTGTGAAGATTATGATTTTATGGTGCGTATGCTGATTGCAGGTGCGATAGCCGCAAACATTCCCGAAGTGCTTGTACGCTACAGGGTAACGTCAGGAAATCTGAACCGCAGACGCAACTGGCGTAACACAAAGAGTTTTATTGCGGTCAGAAAAAAGATAAGGAAGATGGGCTTCTCCGGCTTTATGGATTTCCTTATTCCTTGTGCAAGCCAGATAGTTCTGTTTATCGTACCCGGCTTTGTGACCGGATTTATCTATAAAAAACTGCTCAGAAAATAAGAATGACCTTTGCAAAAGCAGAGGTCATTCTTATTTTCGGAGATACAAATCCCCCGACTTTGAAAATCGGGGGATACGTTTTACTTAGCGGTAGTTACCGCCGCTCTTACATAGTCACTGTACTTAGTTGAACTGCCGGAGGTCTTATATGCTCTGATTCTGAACGTATAAGTAGTGTTTGCCTTAAGTCCTTTTGCAGTGCAGGTAAGTGTACTGTTGCTTGTTATCTTTGCTATCTGAGTCCACTTGCCGCCCTTGTACTGTTCGACAATGTAGCCTGTAGCGGTTGTGTTTTTGTTCCACTTCAGAGTAGCTGTCGTTTTGGTAACAGATTTCTTTGCAAAGCCTGTTACATTCGTAACGCTCGGTGCGGATGTTTCCGCAGCAAGTCTTATATAAGCGGTTTCGGTGGTTTTACCGTTTACCGTCTTGTACGTTTTGATGCGGAATGTGTAAGTTGTGCTTGCCTTCAGGTTCTTCACAGTGTACGAAGTATTGGTGTTTGACGCTGTTTTTGTAAGCTGTACCCACTTTCCGCCTGTGTACTGCTCAAGCACATATCCTGTAGCGCATGAATTCCTGTTCCATTTTACAGTAATGCTTGAATCTGTAGAGGAACTCTTTGCAAATCCCGTAACATTTGCAAGTGTGGTGGTAGCCGCAACATTCGAATATAATCCGGTCAACACTGTGTCGCTGTATCGGTATGCCCTGATCCTGAATGAGTAGGTCGTTCCGTTTATAAGGCCTTTCTCAGTATAGCTTGTTGTGTCAACAGGAAGTTCTGCTATATCGCACCACGATCCGTTCTTGTATCGTTCAACGAAGTAACCGACTTCACCTTCGCATTTATCCCACTGTAACGTAACTGAATTTGTTGTAGCTGATTTTACCTTGAAGTTAGTAACATTTTTAACGACCAGCTTGGAAGTTCTTGCCGCAAAGCGTACATAATCGCTGTAGGCATAGATTCCCTTCTGGGTTTTATACGCCCTTATCCTTAATGTGTAAACCGTATCCGGTTTCAGATCGTATAAATCGACCGCAGGATATTCGCTGTCACTTATCTGTACCCACTTACCGCCTTTGTACTGTTCGGTAACATATCCATCGGCGCCTTCAACTTCATCCCAATTGATAAAGATTTCCGTGGTGGTTGTATGCCTTGCTGTGCAATTGGTAATACTTGCGGGAGGTATCAGCTTTTCGGGTATCTGTGACTTCTTGCCGTACTTGATTACAGCATCAACAAAAGTCTTATCATACCAGCCGAGTGTTGAACGGTTGAGGTGACCGTGGCATTCGCCTCTGTCACTGCCGTTGAACACATTGTTATCCCACAGCATACAAGGTACGCCGTATTCGGCTGATTTGCCCATATAATACTGCGCCCACTTTAAACGTTCTGCCGTGTTGTTTTTGTTGGAGGCACTGGTTTCTCCGATTATTGCAGGGATACCTTTATCAATGAAATGCGATTTTATTGTGCTGTACAGATAATCCACTTCACTTTTCAGATCATTCTTAAATTCAGCTGTGCCGTTTGCGTTAAGAGCAAAATTATAAGGTGTATATGCGTGTACCGATACGATAAGACGATTGGGCGTAGAATCATTCGGTAATTTGAAAGTTGATGTTGTACAGCCGTCTATAGATGCGCCGTATCCGGGAACCATTATACATCTGTCGTTATTTTTACCGCCTGCCGCACGGATAGTATCGACCGCAGTCTGATTGAGTGTGTTTATTACACTGATTGAATCACGGACATTATCATTCGGATAGTTTACATTAAACCACCATTCATCGCCTGTGCCGACAAGTCTTGGCTCGTTGAGTGTTTCAAATATCAGCTTCTGGTCGTAATCCTTGAAATATTTAGCTACCTGCGTCCATATTGATTTTACGAATTTCACCGACCGGTCTTTGTATGTAGATGAGGGGTAGTAGTACTGTGTGGAAGTGTCGTGGTGAATGTTCAGGATAACGTACATATCGTTATCAATGCAGTAGTCTACAACTTCTTTTACTCTTGCGAGCCACTGAGAGTCGATAGTGAAGTTGTCGCCTGTGGTGTGGTTGCCCCACGATACAGGTATTCTGACTGTTTTGAATCCCTGCTTCTTAACAGCGTCAATCATCGCCTTTGTGGTTTTAGGGTTGCCCCATGATGTTTCGCTGTTCAGGCTGTTTCCTCCTCCTGTTGCGTCAAGGGTGTTGCCCAAGTTCCAGCCTGTGCCCATCTGGGCGGTGATCTGTTTTGCTGTTTTGCCGGTAATTGTTGCGGCTGATGCTGACGGAGCAATGCATACCGAGAGGATCGCAGCTGCCAGTACAACAATTGCTGTAATCAGTGCAGTTAAAGATTTTTTTGTTGTTGCCATTTTTTCTCCTTTGTATTGGAATCATAACATTCCGATGATTATATTCTTTATATCAGAAAGCGGAGCCTGTTTTATGACTGCGCCTTCCTCATAAGCTACACAAGGCATACCATATACAACGCAGGAATTTTTATCCTGACCTATCGTATATGCGCCGGATTTTCTCATTTCGGCAAGACCTGAAGCACCGTCACGTCCCATGCCTGTGAGAATTATACCTATAGTTCCTTTTCCTGTAACCTTTGCTACAGAGCTGAACAAAACATCAACAGAAGGGCAGTGTCCCGAAACCTTTTCTCCGGGCTTTGAGGTAACATATAACCCACCTGAGTCCCTGTGTACCTCAAGCTGTTCCGAGCCGTGTCCGAGTATTATAAGACCCTGTTGAAGTCTGTCGCCGTTTTCGGCTTCTTTAGCGTTCATCTTGCATATGCGGTCAAGGCGGTCGGCGTACATTTTTGTGAATCCGACAGGCATGTGCTGTACTATTACGATAGGCGGAGTATCCGCAGGAAGATCCTGCACAACTTCTATTATGGCGTCTGTACCGCCCGTGCTTGCGCCTATCGCTATCATTTCGATCTTACCGCTGTTGCTGTAAGGTCTGATTATATCGCTCCGCTTGCTTTTCTGCGGCGCTGTCGCTTTTTTGAAAAGAACAGCAGGATCACTGCCGTCGGGCGACTGCATGATTTTATCAAAGTGCGGTTTATCGGCAGATTTACGCTCGTGCGTATTATGAGTGCTGTTATTGATGATAGCTATCAGCTCTTTTTCAAAAGCAACAAGACCTGCCGCACCGCCGCTTGTGTTTTTGATTGCACCAAAAAGCCCGAATCGCTTCGGGTCGGTCAGTATTCTGTCATTATTTGTTATGAGCGCCGACGGAACATCGTTCAGCGCCGACGGCAGACGAAAATATACATCCGCCATCAGATCGTTTATAACGGCAAAATCATAATCTGCTTTTTCGGCAGAAAGAGAAAGCTGTTTATAGTCAACTATTTCAGATTTACAGTTATGCAGACTGCGGTCGATAATCGTTTTTGTGACCCGGCTTACAGCTGCACTGGTTCCTGTTATAAGTATGCGTAGAGGCAAGACCTCACCTCCGTCTGCGGCATTATGCCGTCATATTGTGCAAAGCCGTTATTTAAGCGGTCTGCGGTAAATAGCAGGTTTAATATATTCATAATCGGTTGAATCTCTCGGAATACTTTCTGCGTGACCGATGAACAGGTATCCGCCCGGTCTTAACACATCGTAAAACCGCTTTACTAAAGCCAGTTTCGTTTCCATTTCAAAATAAATCATTACGTTACGGCAGAAAATCAGATCAAACGGAGCTTTTTTAAAGGGTATCGGCTCCATCAGATTGAACGTGCGGAAAATCACTTCGTTGCGAAGTGCCGGCTTTACCTTACATTTTTCGCTGTCTATCCTGTCAAAATACTTCTCAAGCCAGCCGGACGGCAGATCCGCAAGTCCGCTTTCCAGATATACTCCGTTCTGAGCGCCTGCAAGCGTTTTCAGCGAAATATCGGTAGCGAGTATCCTTGTATCCCACGAGGATTTTTCACTGCCCAGAAATTCGCTTATGTGCATAGCCGTAGTGTACGCTTCTTCTCCGCTTGAACAGCCTGCGCTCCATATACGCATTGTTTTGCTTTTTGCGTTTGTCTGCTTTATAAACGGAAGAACGGTGCTTGTAAGGTAGGTAAAATGCTCAGGTTCACGCATAAAATAAGTATGATTTGTGGTCAGCTTTATAAGCAGACCGTCAAGTTCTTTACCGCTTCTGTCGTTCATACAGCAGTCAAGATACTCGTCATAGCTTTTGAATCCCCGCTCAATGAGCATATTACCGAGTCTGCCCTCGATAAGCGTGCGTTTGTGAGAAAGGTTTATGCCGTAGCGCTCTCTCATGAATGATACCAGACGGTTGAATTCATTATCTGTTATTTTGAGCATTACGGCTCACCTGCCTTACTTCATTTCTTCGCTTGCGTGTTCGTCTATCAGTTTTGAAACGTCAAGTACGAGTTTTATTCCGTCGTTCATTTCAAGAATTGACTTGATGAATTTATTCGAGTTTACACCGGTAAGTTCCGGTGTCTTTGAAATATGCTGTTCGGTTACGGGGATAACGTCCGCAACGCTGTCAACGATAAGTCCGACCGATACGTCACCTGTCGAAACGATGATTATGCAGGTGCGGTCGTTGAAGGGAATCTCTTCCTTGCCGAATCTGCTTCTTATGTTCACAACGGGAACGATCTTACTGCGGACATTGATTATGCCCTTGATATAAGACGGTACACCGGGTACGGCGGTTATGGGCGGCACTTCAATGATCTCGATGACATCGGGTATTTCAATGCCGTATACCTGCTCGCCGATATAGAAGGTCAGTACCTTAGTTATTTCTGTATTCTGAGGATCTTTCTTTGCGTCCTCCATTGCCTTCTGCGTGTTCAGAAGTTCCTGTAATTTATCGTTATAATTCTCAGTCAAAGTAAAGCCTCCGTTTCCTTAGCCGATGAGATTATTTACATCTATTATGAGCGAAATAGTGCCGTCGCCCATTACGGTACAGCCCGACAGACCCTCCGCCTTGATATTGTACTGGCTGAGGTATTTCGGGAACGGTTTTACAACCACGGGCTGTTCACCTATCAGCTTATCTGCAAACAGGCAGACATTCTTTCCGCCGACATCGACAAGAAGCAGGATACCGTCCTCAAGCTTTGTGACCTCGGTCGGCATATTGAACTTTTCGTGCAGACGGAGGATAGGATAGCACACGCCTCTTATCATTATCATTTCGCCCTGCTTTGTATCGTTGAGCAGCTGGTTGTTTGCAACCATAAGGCTTTCCTTTATAGATGAGATCGGCACTGTAAAGATAGTAGAGCCGACTTTCAGCTTCATACCCTCGACAATGGCAAGAGTAAGCGGAATTCTGATGATGAAGCTGGAACCTTTGCCTTCTTCGCTTTCAACGTTGAGAGTACCGCCGCACTGTTCGATATTACTGCGTACAACGTCCATACCCACGCCTCTGCCGCTGTATTCCGTAACCGTATCATTGGTCGAGAAGCCGGGCAGGAGAATCATGTTCTGGATTTCCTTCGTTGTATATTCATTTTCGGGCTTTGTAAGAAGTCCGTTTTTCTTTGCCTTTTCAAGAACCTTTTCGCAGTTGATGCCTGCACCGTCATCTGAAACGGTGATGATAACTTCACCTGCCGAGTGCTTTGCAGACAGCTTTACAGTACCCTTTTCGGGCTTGCCCTCTGCAATACGGACATTTATATCGTCCTCTATGCCGTGATCCATACAGTTTCTTACAAGGTGCATAAGAGGATCGTTCAGGTTATCTACTATGCTCTTGTCAACCTCGGTCGTTTCACCTTCAAGAACAAGTTCTGCTTCCTTGTTCAGCTTTATCTTCATATCACGGACAATTCTGCCCATCTTCTGAAATACGCCTGCAAGGGGTACCATTCTGATAGACATTACAGTATCCTGAAGTTCGTCTGTCAGCTTTCTTAGCTGTCTTGCCGCCTTTGAGAAGCTCTCAAGCTCAAGACCCTCAAGATCAGGGTTTGCTATTACCATTGACTCGGTCGTTATGATCTCACCGACAATATCGTGCAGTGTGTCAAGCTTTGACAGATTTACGCTGATAAGGCTCTGCTTCTGACCGCCGTTAGCCTTTTTAATGTCCTCCTGAGCCTTTGTGACCGCACTCTTTGCGGAAGGCTTTGCAGGAGCAGGCTGAGCCTGTGGCTTTTCTTCCGTCTTTGCAGGGGCGGCAACGGGAGCAGCCTCCTTAACCGGTGCGGGAGCAGGCTTTTCTTCGGCAGGTGCCGCAGACGGCGTGTCTATTATCTCGTAAGACTCAACGTTTACTGCACCTTCTATGGCTTTAATTACCGTATCATTGTCGCCGTCAAATCCCTTGAAGGTCACAAGGAAACCGTTCTCGACAATATCCTTTGCCGTATCCGCATTGGATTCAACATCGGGAGGAGTACAGCTGATAACTTCGGCAACATCCTTTATCTTTGTCAGCAGAAGGAAAGCACGGAGGTTTTCCATCTTACAGCCGTCCTCGAAGAATACACGGACGGTCATGCTTCCCTCAACGTTGCTTCTTGCAGGAGCGGCAGACGCTTCCTGCTTTGCCGCAGGAGTGCTTTCCGCAGGAGCGGCACCGCTTTCCATTGCTTTTAATCTTTCCGTTGCGTCTTCAAGCTTTTTGAACGTTTCCGAGAAGTCGGTAGGCGTATAGTCGTCATCCCCCGAATTCTGTATATACTCGATCTCAGCCTTGTATAGATCGGAAACCTCAAATATAAGTTCATATACAAAATGTGCGTCCTTCGCAATTTCGGGCTTCTCCCTTATTACAAAGAACATATCCTCGCCCTTGTGCGCAAGATGCTGGAGATTTTCAAATCCCATCATCGCAGACGAGCCTTTGATAGTGTGCATTATTCTGAATATCTCGTTGATATCCTCCTGCGAGAATACATTTGCATCCTCTGTTCTGAGAAGAATTTCATCGAGCTGTTCAAGCAACGTATTGGTTTCAAATATGTACATTTCGAGCATGGATTCCATGCCGGGTTCAACCTTTGCCATATACAAAACCGCCTTTCCCTGATTTTTTTATTTT
>Ga0129314_1001197_pt1 | contig 19576 bp, 17 predicted proteins | sample O1111metagenome_FD_94431 | JGI IMG/M metagenome (GOLD analysis project Ga0129314, IMG submission 94431) | Orangutan individual fecal microbial communities from fecal samples from Wisconsin, USA - O1111 metagenome | ecosystem: Host-associated > Mammals > Digestive system > Large intestine > Fecal... | reverse complement strand
GGGTTCTCGGTCATGAACGCTTCGGAAAGGGAGGCGATCACCTTCTCCATCGAGGTGGAGCCGTTGGTCGAAACCTTTCCGGACAGGGCCGCTTCGGAGGAAGCGGCCGAAGATGCGGCGGAGGAGGAATCCGCCGCGCTGGAGGCCGGGGCGCTGCTGGAGGTCCCGCCGCAGGCGGCCAGCGAACCCACCATCGCAGCGGAGATCAAAAACGAAAGCATTTTTTTCATAACAGTCGAAATCTCCTTTGTTTTTCTGTCATTTCATCTCTTTAGAACAGTTCCCATCTTATCTGCCTTTTGTAAAATGCGCCCGGCGCACTTTGTAAAAAACACGTAAAGTGAAAATTTTTCTTTACAAAGTGATTTTACAATAAAATCCGAGGGCTTATACAAGCCCTTGAAAAAGACGCGGCCGGGCGGCCGCACGTCCATTCGTTTGGATTTTCGCCGAGGAATAAAAGAAGTTCCGGAACAAGGCTCGCTTTCAGGGAGATTTTGTTCCCTACGCCCGGGAACGGTTGTATTCCCTCGAAAAAAATGCTACAATGTCCCCAAACAGCGAAGCAGATTTTGGAGGGACCATCATGAAAAAATTTCTGACGCCGCTGAGCGCCTGTCTGTTGGCGGCGATGCTCACCACCACATCGTTTGCCATCACCCGCGGCACCGTGGTCGTCAAGGACGAGTATTACGACGACGAAATTACCGCGGCACTGCCGGGACAAACCGTCTATGTCGGGCTCTGCTCGGTCGGCTCAAGCAAGGAAACGCCGACCAAGGCTTATTTATTTGAGGCGGAAACGATTAATTCGGATACCGGAGACGACGATAAGCTTTTCGGCAGCAAGGCCGGCAAGTCCTACAGCGAAAAGGGAACCGGCGGACAGCAGCTGGATATCGTAAAAAAAGAGGTCGATGACGGCGACGACTACTATTTTGCCGTTCTCGAAATCAAGGATGTGAAGGACTTTCCCGCCGACGGCTATGACATCGTCCCCGGCGTCATCCGGGTCACCCGCAAAAACGGCGACATCTTCAAAGTGGAACCCAAGCTCGACAGCATCGGCTATGAGGAAGGGGACGACGAGCTTGAGGAGGACCCGCTGGGCTTTTCCTTTGATAAAAACGACGATGTCCAGATCGACTTTCCGGACGGTGGCGGCTACTTCTATGGCGTTGCCCGCAAGAACGGCACCATCGTCGCCTCGATGAGCACCGAGGGAATCTCCTCGATTACCCGCCGTTATCCTGACGCCGATCTTCGCTTCTTCCTCGGAAACGGCGCTTCGCTCACCGCCCTGCGCAGCCCCAAGCTCTTTTTTGAGGGGAGCGAGGATGACTATCTCTATGAAGTCACCGGCACCAACACCCTGACCAACCGCACCAGTGCCTACGACGATGACGAGGGCGGCTTCGTTGTTTCCAGCAGCACGCTGGGCAAATATGTCGTCTCGGATACCCGCCTGAGCAGTTCGGGCTCGTCCTCCTCTTACGACGATGATGACAATGACGGCGATGATACGGTCAGCCCATCCGACCAGCCGGTATACGTCGTACCGATCAACCCCTCCACCGGGGCGGCGGCATAACAGACGGCCGGGGAATCCAACGGCGGCGGGCAGCGGCAGATTTTTTAGTCCGCCGCTGCCTTTCTGTTTTGCCGCGCGGCGGCGAATCCACACGCGGACGCGGGGATCATCTTTTTTGCAGGCGCAGGTGTTCTGTTTTGCCGCGCGGCCCGCTCTCTATGCGGGATACGGGCGTGATCGCTTTCGATCCGGGAGGAGGATTGTTTTGCAGCAAATTGAATTTGACGGCTTGCAGCCCGAAAATACCGAATGGGTAAAAATCATGGGTTCCAAGCTCAAGGATGCAAAAAGATTTGAAATTCATTGTTGGGAGGACGAGACGGAGGAAATCGCCATGGCTCTTCGCTGCGGCAAGCTGAAAGAAACCGATTGGCGCGGCGGAAAAGTGATCGCCGGAGCGATCACTCCGGAATTGATCGGCCTCTTGCTCACGCTGCCAAAGCCGGCGGACACGGAGGTCTATCATAAAATGACGCCGTTCTTTTCCATCTTTTTGGATAACGGTTTCTCATCCGAGCATTATGGAACGGAATTAAACCAGCAATAAAGTCCATTTTCCGCCATGATATGAGACGGGCGGGACAATTTTTGATGAGAAAGGAAAGAAACAATGAAAAGGCTGCCCGCGGTCCTTGCGGTTTTCGCCGCCCTCTGGATTCTTTCCGGCTGCGGCGCCGGTTCACCATCAGGCGCCGGACGGACGGATACCGCCGAGCCCATCCAACAGCAAAGCATGACCGGCGAGCCTGCCCAACGGCAGGACGAGGCCGCCGAGCCCGGATCGTCAGAGAAAAGCTGGACCAAGGAAGAAATTCATTCGCTGTTTACCGCTGCCGGCCACGACAAAAGCCCCTCGGTTACGTTCATCGACTCCGTCGTGATCCCCGACCTCGCGTACGGCCGGGTGGGTGCCGTATTATTTACAGATGATGAAATGCAGACAGCAAAGGTGATGTTTCTGGACGCCGACGGAAACGGTCAGACGGCCGGGCCCTGCGCCAAGCCCTGCGCGGAAAGCGAATTGACATATTGCGGGGATGGAACGGTCTCATTCAGACTGGAAACGGAAGAGGGAACCACATACACCTACTGGCTTTCCCTTGCAATTGACGGAAGCCATGTGAAATTTTCCGCCCGGGACAATCTGAGCAAAGCGATGAAATAGGCATGACATCACACAAAAAGGCGCCGCAGCCGGTTTCGGCTGCGACGCCTTTTTACTTTTATGAACTTTTTAACGGCGAAGGCATTCTTTTTAAGCCCGGCGTTTTTTACCGTCTCCGCCAAACAGAAGGGGCAAAGATCAGCAGCATCGGGAACACCTCCAGCCGTCCGATCAGCATGGCGAAGCTGAGGAGCAGCTTGGAAAAATCAGAAAAGGCGGAAAAATTCCCGGTCGGCCCCACCATTCCAAGCCCGGGGCCGATATTATTCAGACAGGCCGCCATGGCGGTGAAGTTCGTCTCAAAATCGAAGCCGTCGACCGAGATCAGCAGGACGGTGACCAGCGCGATGGCGCTGTAAACAAGGAAAAATCCGTTCGCACCGGCGACGGTGTCCTCGGAAACCGGCTTCCCGTCGAGCATCACAACCTCAACCGAATGCGGGTGCAGCATCCGGCGAAGGTCCCGCCGCATCGTGCGGAAAAAGAGGAGAAGACGGGCGATTTTCAGACCGCCTCCGGTTGACCCGGCGCAGGCTCCAAAGAACATCAGCACCACCAAAATCGTGCGGGAAAGCTGGGGCCAGCCGTTGAAATCGACGGTGGCATAGCCGGTGGTGGTAATGATGGAGGAGACCTGAAAGGCCGCATGGCGCACGGCGACTCCCAGCTTCTGATACATCGGCAGGATATTGACCGCAATCACCGCGATGGAGGCGCCGACAATCCCCAGATAGCAGCGCAGTTCATCACTTTGGAGAACGGTGCGGATTTTTCCCAGCAGCAGGAAAAAATAGAGGTTAAAATTGATGCCGAACAGAAGCATAAAGATCGCGATGACCCATTCGATATACGGACTTTGGTAGGCGCCGATGCTGGCGTTCTTCACCGAGAAGCCGCCGGTGCCGGCAGTGCCGAAGGAGTGAACCAGGCTGTCGTAGAGGTCCATCCCCCCAAACAGCAGCAGAACCACCTCAATCGCGGTCATGACGATATAGATTCCGTAGAGAATTTTCGCGGTGCTTTTCAGGCGGGGCACCAGCTTGCCGACCATCGGCCCGGGGACCTCCGCGCGCAGAATATGCATCGAACGGTTATCGCCGAGCGGGATGACCGTCATCACAAAAACAAGAACGCCCATGCCGCCGACCCAATGGGTAAAGCTCCGCCAAAAGAGAAGCCCGCGGCTCAGGGACTCGACCTCGGTCAGGATGCTCGCGCCGGTGGTGGTAAAACCGCTGACCGTTTCAAAGAAGCAGTCGACATATGAAGGAATTTCTCTCGTCAGCCAGAAGGGCAGCGCGCCGAAGGCCGACAGGACCAGCCACGAGAGCGCAACCACCGCAAAACCCTCCCGCGCGTAGATCACCCGGTTCTGCGGCCGGCGGAAGGTGCACAGCGCGCCGAAAGCCACCGTCGCGGCAATGGTGATGAGGAAGGCAAAGGCGACGCCCTGTTCCCGGTAAAGAAACGAAACGGCGGTGGGAAGCAGCAGCAGCAGCGCCTCGGCATTGAGCATCTGGCCCAGAATGTAGACGACCATGCGTCGGTTCATAGAAACGGTGCTCCTTTATTTTGTGATCTGAAGGCAGCTTCTCAAAGAAGGATGTCGGAGAGGTCCCGAAGCTGCTGGTTGGTGGTGACGACAACCACCCGGTCATCCGCGGCGATGCTGTCGCCGCCGCCCGGAAGAATCGCCCGATCCCCGCGGGTAATGCAGGCGAGCAGGAGGTTTGGCTTAAGGGTAAGGTCCTTGAGCGGAGTTCCAATATGCGGGAAGTCGGGCTTGACCCGGAATTCCAGCGCCTCAACCCGGCCGCCGACCAGCTTATAAAGCGTCTCGACATTGCTGCCGAGGGAATTCTGCATCGCGCGGACATAGCGGACAATCTGGTTGGCGGTGATTTCCTTCGGGGAAATCACGCTCTCAAGGCCGGCGCTTTCGACCAGCGAAAGCAGAGAGGTGCGGCTGACCTTGGTGATGACCTTGCCCACCCCCCGGGAAGCGGCGAACATCGAAAGGATCGCGTTCTGCTCGTCAAGGCCGGTCAGGGAAACAAAGGCGTCCACCCGCTCAAGCCCCTCTTCAAAAAGGAGCTCCTGCTTGGTGCCGTCTCCGCAGATGATCATGGCGCGGGGCATCTGCTCACAGAGATGGCGGCATCGCTGCGGGTCGGTATCGATAATTTTGACCGAAACGCCGATGCCGAGCAGCTTGCGGCAGAGGTAGTGGGCAATCCGCCCGCCGCCGACGATCATGACACTGTGCGCCTCTTCCTTGAGAAGCCCGGCCGCGCGGAAGAACCGCTCAATTTCGGCGGGTCCCGCGGCAATGCTGATCTTGTCTCCGGCACAAAGCCGGAAGTCGCCGGTCGGAATCAGGACCTGCTCCCCGCGCTGCACGACGCAGACCAGCACCTTGACCTGAAATTTTTTGGAAAGCTCATGCAGGTAAAGTCCGTCGAGCTTCGAGCCTTCCCGCAGGCGGACCTCGGCCAGCTCAACCCTGCCCCGGGAGAAGGTTTCGATCTTCAGCGCCGAAGGGAAGCGGAGCATCCGGAACAGCTCTCCCGCGGCGGCCGCCTCGGGGTTGATGGCGAGAGAAAGCCCCAGCTCCTCCCGCAGGAAAACGAGCTGGTCATTATATTCGGGGTTTCGAATCCGGGCGATGGTGTGACGCGCGCCGAGCTTCTTGGCCACCAGACAGCAGAGCATATTCAGCTCATCCGAATTGGTAACGGCGATCAGAAGATCCGCCTTCGGCACCCCTGCCTCGATCTGCACAAGATGGGAAGCGCCGTTCCCATAGATTCCCATAACGTCGAGCCGGTTTTCGGTTTCCTCAATGACCGCCTGCTGGTTATCGATCAAAACGAGGTCGTGCCCCTCTTTCGCCAGCTGCTCCACCAGCGTTTCACCGATCTTACCGCCGCCCACCACAATAATCTTCATTTGCCGCCTCTTCCGGGACGTGAACCGCCCTGCCTTCATCTTTTATTTATACACCTGTTATGATACCCCACAACGCGGCAAAACGCAATGCCCGCCCGGCAAAAATGCCTAGTTTACTGCCAAAATCCGCGTTTTTCCGATTGACACCATTGAACGCCGCTAGTAGAATAGGGATGTTCCGGAAAATCCCGGGACTTTTTTGCAGGAATTCCGGTGTTTTTTAACACCATCTCAATAAGCAATACAGCTCCCGCAGACGCGGGAGAATGGAGGTACCGACAACAATGAAACGACCGCTTTTGTCCTTGACGGCGCTGCTTCTGGCCGCGCTTCTCTGCACGGTTGGCACGGCGGCCGCCAACACTCCGCTTTCCCCACAGCAGCTCGCCGAACAGAAGGCCGCCGCGGAAGAACAGGCCAGGCAGGCGACCCTCTCGACCCTGTCGGGCCGCTGGGAAGCCGTCCTTCCGGTTTTCTATTATGATGTGGAAAACACCTTCTTCAGCGACCCCTGCGTTCTGGAATTCGACCGCACCCGCGGCAATCCTCTGCTGGTCAGCTTTGCCTCGCTCGATTCCGAAGTCTTTCTGCCTCCGGCGGACTGGACAGTCGGCAACCGCGCCCTGAGCTTTTCCTTTTACGATTCTCCCTGGACGCTTCGGCTTGATCTCACCCTTTCCGAGGATGGGAACACACTTTCCGGCACCCTGAACCAGTACGAACGGCAGACCAATGTGACCCTTACCCGAACCTCAAATGCCCCGACGCCGCTCGATCAGCTGAAAACGGAGTTCACCTTCGAGGAGCTGACCGAGACCCAGTGGCGGGAACAGCTCCAGCAGAACAAGAGCTATACCCCCTCCGCGCAGCCGATTCCCTTCACCTATTCCCTTTACCGCTGGGATAAGGTGCTGCCGATGATCAACGTCTACGGGCTTGGCACAGTGATGGATGGCCGCAGCGACATTGAAATCATGCAGTCTCTGCTTGACATCGTCAGCAAAAATTTCAGGCACAACGGATCGGTGCTCTTCCCCGCTCAAACCGACGCCCTGTCGGTCATCGCCTGGCACAACAAAAACGAAGGGGTCGAGTGCCGCGGGCTTTCCGTCATTCTCGCCGAAATGCTGCGCACCTGCGGCATCGAAGCGAAGGCCATCATGTGCATTCCCTCAAGCGAACCCTGCGAGGAATGCCACGTCGTTGTTCATGCCTGGTCTCGCTCCCTCAACCAATGGGTGATGCTCGATCCGACCTACCGCCTGATTCTGCGCAACCGCGATGGCCGGCCCATGAGCCTGCCGATGCTGCGCGAGGCCCTTGCCAACGAGGAGCCGCTTTATCCCAACAGCACCGCGGGGCGCAACGGCCAGCCCTTCTCGATGGAATATTACCGCGCCTACATGACCAAAAACACCTTCCGTTTTGCCTGTGCCACCGACTTTTACGCGGGCGGCGACCGCTTCGCGGATACCGACCAGCAGATTGACGAGACGGTTTCAGCCGCCGATGTTTTCGGAGCGGGCAACGTCGGCAATCTGACCGGCAGCAGCCAGGCCGTTTCCGACGGCGGCGCCGGGGCGTCAAGCAGCGAACCCACCGAGCAGCTCAAGCAGCTGCAGGAATCCAACCCGCAGCATATGCTGGTGCCCACCGAATATAAGGTCCCCTACCGCTGGTCCCGCAGCGAGGTCATTACCACCTCGGCAGAGGATTTCTGGGCCGCACCGTAACAACCGCGGCAAAAAGGCTTCCGGAGAGAAATCTCCGGAAGCCTTTTCTGTTGCATTGATTTATCGCATAGAACCGCGGCCCCGGCAGCGGAAATCAAATATTCCTCACCTCAGGAATCGGGCAAAACGGACCGACCACAGAAACCTCTGGATGATAGAAAACTTTGATAGGGGCAGCCGTATCTTTACGGGTTGCGGTGCGGGTGAGAAATTTTCAGCATCTCTTGACGGCGCCGCTTTCCGTCCGGGCGCGCCGGACAGGGGAAACGGAAGAAAAACGCGGCCCGCGGCCGCATTTTCAGAGGCTGTGGGAGGCCGATGCAGGCGGAGAAATTTTTTGTGTTCTCTGAAAGGTCCGCCGCCGCAAAGCCCTTCTAGGCCTGACGGCCCGGCGCAGGCCCCGGTCCTTCCGAATCCCTGACTATTTCTCATGGCCGGATGAACGGGTCCATTCCTCCGCAAAGCGAATCGCGGCGGCCACCAGCGGAGAGACGGTATCCTTCCGCCATGCGACCCCCACCTCTTTGGTGATGCGTTCCTTCAATCTCAGCTCGGTGACACCCCTGAGCGCATGTCCGCGGAATTCCTCCGAGGGGAGGAAAGCCACCCCCAATCCGCCCTGAACCATATAAAGCCCTGTGGTCGGACTGCTCGACCGGCAGACAATATTCGGCTCAAATCCCGCGCGGAGACAAGCGGCCCGGCAGAGTTCCGCGGCCGCCTGCCCGCTCTGGTGAAAAATGAAATGCTCTTCTTTCAGCTCAGCCAGACTTACCGTTCCCCGTTTTGCCAGCGGATGCTGACGCGGCACCGCCAATGAGTAATGATCCTCTCCCATTCGGACAAATTCCAGATGGTCCGGCAGTCCGCCGAGCGGCCGGTTTAAAAAAGCGATATCCAGCTTCCGCTCGCCTAAAAGCTCAATCAGATGGTGGGTTCCGTCTTGAATAATATTGACCGAGATATCCGGATAAGTCCCGCAGAAGGCGGCCAGCATCCCCCCAAAATCGATGCACTGCAAACTTGTAATGATTCCCAGGTTCAAAGTGCCACGCTTGAGTCCCGCATAGAAGGACATTTCCGCCTGAAGGGAATCCGCTCGCTGAAGGATATCACGGGCACGCCGCACAAATTCCTCACCCGCTTCGGTCAGCGCCGCGCCGCGCGGTCCCCGAAAAAACAAGGAAACCCCCAGCTCCTGCTCCAGGCGGGCGATCCGCTGGGAAAGGGCCGGCTGACCCACGTGGCATTCCTGGGCCGCCTGAGAAAAATTTCCCGCATCGGCTACCGCCACGACATACCGCATCGTATAAAGCTCCATAGCGCCCTCCTTCAAACACAATTTTCTAATATGTTACCAAAAATTCCGATATGGAATTATGCAGAAATGATAGCGGCACTGCAAATTTGTTCGCGGAAAAGTCCGATTTTTCGCATTTTTAAGGCAATCCGCCGGGGAAGCCATCACTTCTTGTGATAGTAAGCCTCACAAAAACAAATTGGACATGCAGGGGCGGCGGCGATATCCTAAGGTACGAAGGAAGCGGGGCGATTTAGTCCCGCACCCGGGCCCACCTTCAGAAAGGACGGAACACCGTGAACCACAATTACTTCACACAGCAGGATGTGGAACGTCTGGAAGCACAGGCGGTTCAGATCCGCAAGGATATCGTTTCGATGATCCACGACGCCGGAGCCGGCCATCCCGGAGGCTCTCTTTCCGCGGTGGAAATCATCACCGCGCTGTATTTTCATGTCATGAGGATCGATCCCGCCCGGCCCGACTGGTCCGAACGTGACCGTTTTATTCTCTCCAAAGGGCATTCCTGCCCCGCCCTGTATGCCGCGCTGGCCCGCCGGGGCTATTTCGACCCGGCGCTTCTCGGCACCCTGCGGCGCTACCACTCCATCCTGCAGGGGCATCCCGACATGAACAAGACTCCCGGCGTCGATATGACTGCCGGTTCATTGGGAAACGGGCTGTCCGCGGGAGTCGGCATGGCTCTTTCAGCGCGGCTGCACCGGCAGGATTACACGACCTACGTCATGTTGGGGGATGGCGAAATTCAGGAGGGGCTGGTCTGGGAGGCCGCGATGGCCGCCAACCACCATGAGCTGAAAAACCTGATTGCCATCGTCGACTGCAACGGCGTCCAGATCAACGGCTGGGTCAACGACATCATGACGGTGGAACCGCTTGCCGACAAATGGCGGGCCTTTGGCTGGCGTGTTCTCGAAATTGACGGCCATGATATGAAAGAAGTGCTGACCGCCCTGCACACCGCCAAATCGATGCGGCACCACACCGTAATCCTTGCACGTACCGTCAAGGGAAAGGGCGTATCCTTTATGGAGGACGACTGTGCCTGGCATGGAAGCGCGCCGAATGACGAACAGCTCATTCAGGCGATGGAGGAAATCCGGAAGGGAGGCGTCGCCTGATGGCACAGGTTCTGGCTACGCGTATGGCGTTCGGGCAGGAGCTGCTCGAAATCGCCCGGGAAAATCAAAATTTTGTGGTCTGCAATGCCGACACAAAAACCTGCGGTCTCGAAAAATTCGGGAAGGAGTTTCCCGAACGGGAATTCTCCTTCGGAATCGCGGAACAAAACCTTGTGGCGGGTGCGGCTGGGCTGGCCGCCTGCGGGAACAAGGTGTTTCTGGCCACCTTTGCGGTCTTCGCCTCGATGAGAGCCTGCGAGCAGGTGCGCACCTTTGTCTGCTATCCCAAGCTGAACGTCACTATCATCGGCACCCACGCCGGACTGCAGGTGGGAGGGGACGGCGCCACACATGCCGCGATTGAGGATATCGCCATCATGCGCTCTTTTCCAAATATGACGGTGGTGCAGCCGGCCGACGCGGTGGCGGCCAGGGCGCTGGCCCATGCCGCCGTGGATTTCAACGGACCTTTGTATATCCGGCTGCACCGCAACCCGGTGGCCGACCTTTACAGCCCGCCGAACTACCGCTTCGAATGGGGCAAGGCCCGCATGGTGGTGGACAACGGCGCCGATCTCACGATGATCGTTTCAGGGATTCTGCTGAAAAAAGCGGTCGATGCCGCCGATGCGCTTGAAAAGGAGGGAATCCACGCACGGGTTCTGGATATGGCAACCATTAAGCCGCTCGACGAGGAAGCGGTCATCCGCTCCGCCCGGGAAACCGGCGCGATCATCACCATCGAGGATCACACCATTCTGGGCGGTCTCGGATCCGCGGTGGCCGAAACGGTCGCGGAGCACTGTCCGGTGCCGGTGCGGCGCATTGGAATCCGCGACCGGTTCGGAGAATCCGGCGACCCGGAGCTTCTCTACCGCGCCCATGGAATGGATACCGCCTCGATCACAGCCGCAGCCAGAGAGCTGGCCGCCCGCAAAAACAGTTATCGATAAAGGAAAGGATGTTTCTCAATGGCCTCTGCACACGTTTGCATTCTCCAGACCAGCTTCGCCAAGCGCGATGACACGGTCGCCTTCCTGAAGGAACAGGTTCCGGGGGTGCGGGTGGAATTCATCACCGACAGCACCCTTTTGGCCGAGGTTCGCGCCAACGGCGGTCCCACTCAGGCGGTCATCGACCGGATGACTCTCTATGCAAAAGCCGCCGAAATTTCAGGCGCCGACCTGATCGTCAACTCCTGCTCCACGGTCGGCGAGGTTGCCGACGTCTATGCGAAGGAGGTCGGCATTCCCGTCATGAAGGTCGATCTTCCCATGGCGCAGGAAGCGGTCCGGCTTGGGACAAGGATCGCGCTGATTGCCACGGTGGAAACCACCCTCGGACCCAGTCAGCGTCTGATCGAAAAGATAGGCGCCGAGCAGGGGAAGCGGATGGAATGCACCTCGTACCTCCAGAATCCCGCCTGGGACGCTCTTCAGGCAGGGCATCCGGAGGAGCATAACCGTATTCTGATGGAAAACATCCGTGAGCTTGACCGGATGGGCTATGACGCCATCGTGATGGCACAGGTGTCGATGCGCGCTCTGCTTCCTGACCTGCAGGATGTCAAAACGCCGCTGCTGTGCAGCTTCTTCAGCGGTTATGGCGCGATAGCGGAGCGACTCAATGAAATCGCCGCGCGAAAAAAAGCGTCCGGCCGGTAGAGGCACCCGGCAGATGAATTATCCTTCCGGCAGAGAATAATGCTTCACGATAAAATCCCGGATCTCAGCTGCCGCCGGCGACAGGGGCCGGGTGCGGGACCATGAGAGATAGATCGTCCGCACGAACTCACGGTCCTGATCCGATATGGGGAGAATCGCAACCTTCTCCGATTCCATCGCCGGCACATGCGGCAGCACCGCGACCCCGAACCTCAGTCCGACATACTGCAAAGCGGCATTGCATTCCCGCACTTCAAAGACAATGTGCGGAATCGTCCCCCTCTGGGAAAAGACACGTCCGATCTGTGCACGCAGGCTGCTGCTCGGTTCGAGCATGATCTGCGGTTCAGAAGCGAAGTCCTCAAAGGTGACGGAGTGGCGTTCCGCCAAAGGGTGCCCGCTCGGGACCGCCAGATACAGGGGCTGCCGTATCACGCTGACCGATTCAGCCCAATCGGCCCGGTGCAGGCTGAATGCAAGATCGAGCTCCCCCGTTCTGACCTGCTCGAAAATGTCGTAGGATGGGCCTTCCGCAAACTGGAAGCGAACCGAGTCCGCGCCCTTTTCGGCATAAAAATTTTCGACCAAGGCCGGGACGAAGGAAGCTGAGATGCTGTGGAAGTATCCGAGCCTCACCACCTGCGGAGAGGCCGCCGAAAGATGCTTGAGAAGGGCGCTGCCCTCCTGAAGCAGCGCGAGCGCCTTTTCCGCATAGTAGAGAAACTGCTGCCCGTAGATGGTCATCTCCACCTTGCGGCCCTCCTTCTGGAAGAGCTTCACCCCCAGCTCCTTTTCCAGCTCGCTGATCGAATAGCTCAAGCTCGGCTGAGAGATATGAAGCTCCTCCGCCGCACGGGTATAGTGAAGGACACGTGCGAGGGCCTGGAAATATTGCAGCTGCAAAATCGTCAAAAGAGTCCCCCTGCCTTCCTTATTAAATCAATAGAATTATTCTATCACACCCCAAAAATTTTCGCAACGGAGGAATTTTCTTCCGACCAATGGCTGTTTTCCGCCGCCTGTGCGGCGTCCCGCTTTTTCCTGAAGCCAAGCATCGACAGGGATTGATAAAATTCTTCTATCCATTTAATCCAAAACAAGTATTGGACGCTTGAAAGCCTCAGGAGTTATAATCAGTTCAACGATCGATCTGAAATTTTATTGATTTTGACGAAACAGCAGCACAAAAGGAGTGGATTCAAATGGCAAAAGAAATTACCCAAGAGCAAATTCAGATGATTGACGAAATGGTGGAGCGCGCCAAAAAGGCCGCCGCCGTCATCGCCGCTTACGACCAGGCAAGGGTGGACCGCCTCTGCCGCGCGGTCGCCGCCGCGACCTACGACCTCAAGGCGTGGGCTCCCCTCTGTGATGAAGCAGTTGCCGAAACCGGTCTGGGCGATCCGGTGAGCAAGCGCAATAAGCGCAACAAGATCAAGCTGATCCTTCGCGACTGCCTGCGCAGCCCGAGCGTCGGCGTGATCGAGGAAATCCCCGAAAAGGGCCTGGTCAAATATGCGAAACCGGTCGGTGTGATCGCTTCGCTGGTACCCACCACCAATCCCTGTCTCACCCCTGCCGGTCAGGGCGTTTACGCGGTCAAGGCCCGGGATGTGATGATCTTCTCCCCGCATCCCCGCGCCAAGAAGGTCACCTTCAAGTGCGTTGAAATGATGCGCGCGGCGCTGGTGCGGGAAGGCGCTCCCGCCGATATTTTCCAGTGCATCCCCGATCCGAGCATCGCCGTCTCCCAGGAGCTGATGAAGAGATGCGATCTCGTCATTGCCACCGGCGGACGCCCGATGGTCAAATCCGCCTACTCCTCCGGCACCCCGGCCTTCGGTTCCGGCGCGGGCAACGCCACCGTCATCATTGACGAGACGGCCAACTGCAAGGAAGCCGCGATGAATACCCGCATCTCCAAAACCTCCGATTTCGGGTCCGGATGCTCCTGCGACGGCAACCTTGTCATCCACGAATCGGTGTTCGACGAGATGACGGCATGCCTCCAGGCCGAGGGCGGCTATCTGGCCACCCCCGAAGAGGCTGAAAAACTCAAGCTCGTGATGTGGGACGCCGAAGGCCACCGCCTTCCCCAGACCGTCGCCATTGCTCCGCAAAAGCTGGCCGAGGCCGCGGGCTTCTCAATTCCCGCCGATCGAAAATTCATCATGGTCATGGGAGACGGCATCGGCAAGGAGCATTTCTTCTCCAGCGAAAAGCTGACGACGCTGCTTTCCCTCTTCAAATATGAAGGTGAGTTTGAAAACGCCCTCGATATGATGCGTGCGATCTTCGAGGTCGGCGGAAAAGGCCACTCCTGCGGAATCTACTCGTTCAGCGACGACCACATCGACCGTCTCGGCAAGGCCGCGCCCGTCTCCCGCATTATGGTGCGCCAGCCGAACAACAAGGGCAACGCAGGCTCCGCAACCAACGGAATGCCTCCGACCTCCTCGATGGGCTGCGGCACTTGGGGCGGCAACATTGTCTCGGAGAACATCGCGCTCAAGCACTACATGAATACCACCTGGGTTGCACGCCCCATTCCGGAGGATATGCCTTCGCTCGAGGAGCTCTTCGGAGACTTCTTCAAGCCGGGCATGGATCAGGAATAATCCGGAAATAATCCGGCAGAGCTTGACCGGCCGGTTTTCAAAAAGGTATCATGCCCTTTGGACGCCGGCGGCCGGCCATGCCGGTCCGCACACAAAAAGAGGAAGGAGTTTTAAGATGCGGCACAGTATCGATGAACTGGAGCATCTCGGAAAGGAAGCGCGGCGCACCGCCCTTGAAATGATCGCCAGCCTTGGCAAAGGACATGTGGGCGGGGCGTTGTCCATTGTTGATCTTCTCGTGGTGCTCTATTATGAAGAGATGAACGTCGATCCCGCCAATCCGCAGATGCCGGGGCGGGACAGACTGGTGCTTTCAAAGGGTCACGGCGGTCCGGGCCTCTACTCAGTTCTGACCATGAAGGGATATTTCGACCGCAAGGAGATCTACACCCTCAATAAGCCCGGAACCATCCTCCCGAGCCACTGCGACCGGAAGCTGACCCCCGGAATTGACATGACAACCGGATCGCTCGGTCAGGGGCTCTCCGCCGCCATCGGCATGGCGCTGGCCGACCGGATCGACCGGAACGGCGCTTATACCTACTGCATCATCGGCGACGGCGAAAGCCAGGAAGGGCAGATCTGGGAGGCCGGAATGTACGCCGCCCAGGCCGGACTGGGTCATCTGATCGCCGCGCTTGATCTGAACGGCCAGCAGATCGACGGCCCGGTGGATTCCATCAACTCGCTGCGCAATGCAGCGGATAAATGGCGCGCCTTCGGCTGGAACGTACAGGAAATCGACGGCCACGACTATCAGCAGATCTACGATGCGATTGAAAAGGCCAAGCAGTGCACCGACCGGCCCAATATGCTCGTCATGAGGACGGTCAAGGGCAAGGGCTGGAAGAGAATCGAAGGGACGACGGCAAGCCACAGCCGGCCGGTTACCGCAGAGGATCTCCAGGAAGCACTGCGCGATCTGCAGTAGAAAGGGAACGGGAGGTGAAGGATACTATGGAAACAGTCAAGGCAGAGATGAAGAAGGTTTATTGCGATACTCTTCTGGAGCTGGCAAAGACCGACGATCGGATTGTCATCATCAATTCCGACTCAAGAAATATTACGGGGACCGCTCCCTTTGAGGCGGCTTACCCCGACCGCTCCTTTAATGTCGGTATTGCCGAGGCCAATATGGTCGGTGTGGCCGCGGGCCTTTCGGTCAGCGGCAAGCGCCCGTTTGTGCATGCGTTCGGCCCCTTCATGACCAGACGGGTCCTCGACCAAATGACCATCTCACTGGCCTATTCGGGCCTGAACGCGGTTCTGGTCGGCGTTTCTCCCGGCATTATCGCCGAGGTCAACGGCGGCACCCATCAGGGCTATGAGGACATCGGCGTGATTCGTCCGGTCGCCAATTCCACCATCGTGGAGGCTTTTGACCCGGTACAGCTCCGCAAGATGATTCCCGCGCTGCTCGACGTCGGCGGACCGGTCTATCTGCGCTACTATCGCGGGGTCATGCCCGAATATTACCCCGCTGACTACAAATATCAGCTGGGCAAAGCCGATACCCTGCGCGAAGGACAGGATATCACCCTGATTTCTTCCGGGCTGATGCTGGAAACCGCCCTGCTGGCGGCCGACATCCTCGCGGAGAGGGGAATCTCGGCGCGCGTCCTCAACATGCACACCATCAAGCCGATCGACCGCGACGCCATTGTGCGCGCGGCAAAGGAAACGCATGGTATCGTAACGCTGGAAAACCACACGATCATCGGAGGTCTGGGCAGCGCCGTGGCCGAAGTGCTCAGCGAGGAATCCCCCGCTCTTCTGCGCCGGGTTGGGATCCGCGACCGTTTCGGGGAGGTCGGAAATATGGCCTACCTCCGCAAATGCCTCGGAATCGACACCGAAAACGTTGTTGACGCTGCGATGCAGCTGATAAAAAAGAGGGAGGAAATGTAACATGAAAAAGATTCTCAGTGTGTTTCTGTCGCTGTCGCTTTGTGCCATGATGGCGGCCTGCGGAGGACAAAGCTCTTCGGCGCCCGCCGCCCCCGCGTCATCCGGCGGCAGCGAAGCCGCCGCTCCGGCTGCTTCCGCCAAGACCTTCAAGCTGGGGCATTCCCTGACCGAGAGCTCCGCCTTCCACAAGGCCTGCGTCAAGTTTAAGGAGATCGTAGAAGAAAAGAGCGGCGGTTCCATCGCGGTGGAAATTTACGCCAACGCCGCGCTCGGTTCTGAGGGCGATATGGCCGAGGGCCTCGTCATGGGCACCGTCGATGCCGCTTTGATCGGCCCGAGCTCGGTTTCCAAGCTGGAACCAACCTTTGAGGTTTTCAATCTGCCCTATCTGTTCCGCGACAACGCCCACGCCGACGCCGTCACGATGGGCGAGGTGGGCGAGCACTTCAAGCAGTCGATCTATGATGCCTCCGGCGTTCGGCCGCTGAGCTTCTGGGAATCGGGCTTCAGACATTACTCCAACAACAAGCGTGAGATCAACTCGCCCGCAGATATGTCCGGGCTTCTGATCCGAATTCCCAGTTCCTCGGTGCAGGCCGCCACCCTTCAGGCGCTGGGCGCCAGCTCCACCAACATCGCCACCGGCGAGATCTACATTGCCTGCTCGAACGGCACCATTGACGGTCAGGAAAGCCCGATCGATACCGTTGTTACCTCCAACTTCAACGAGGTCCAAAAGTACATGACCCTCGACGGGCATGTTTACGGCGTCATGGGCTTTCTGATGAACGGCAAGCTCTTTGACAGCTTCACCCCCGAGCAGCAGCAGCTTCTGATGGACGCCGCCGACGAAGCCGGCGTTTACGAAAGAGAGGTTCGCCGCACCTCCGAGGCCGAACAGCTTGAAAAGCTCAAGGAAACCATGACCATCAATGAAACCCCCAATAAGGAAGAATGGAAGGCCGCCGTGCAGAGCGTCTATGACCAGTACTACGATGTTTTTGGACGTGAACTGATCGAACAGATCGAAAACACCGCCGCCTGAAGCACGCAATCCTCACCCCTGTGGTCCTAATCCCGCTGCCGCCGGGCCGCCGCAGCGCCTCCGCGCCTCCAAAGGCCGGAAGGCGGATTTTCCGCGGCAGTCCGGCAGCCCTGCGGGAAAACTCCGAACCGAAAGGAGCATCGCATGTTAAAGCGCATATCGAATGTTTTCTATCGTACTCTCTATCATCTTTCCGCCGTCGGTTTCGGCGCTCTGGTCGCCCTTCTCTTTATCCAGATCGTAACCAGAAATCTGCTGAAGTTTACCTCCTCCAGCATCGATGAATTTACCAAGTTCCTGTTCGTATGGGTCATGTACCTCGAAATCAGTTTGGCGGTCCGCAACGAACGCCATATCCGGGTCGATTTCCTGATCGATAAAATTAAGGGAAAGGCCCGGCACGCACTCGATATCATCAATTGTCTGTTCACCATTGCCTTTTTTGTCGTTTTGTTCATTTTCGGCACCCAATATGGCATGTCTACCGTGCGGATGATCTCTCCCATTCTCAAATGGTCGATGGGCGCGATGTATCTGTGCATCCCGGTTGGATGCTTTTTCAGTATTCTTTTTTCCGTTGAAAAACTGATTAAACTGATCTTAAACAGGGAGGATGCGTAATCTATGGCTTCATCAACACTTCTGCTGATTATGATTGCAGTCTTCCTTGTACTGGCGCTTCTTGGGCTTCCCATTGCCATTTCGATCGGCGTCGCTTCCCTGGGAGCACTGCTGATGCAGGGCGATATCCCGCTGACCATCATGGCCCAGCGGATGTATTCGTCGGTCAACAGTGTAACCCTGATGGGAATTCCCTTCTTTATGCTGGTAGGCAACATTATGGGCCGCAGCGGCATCACCGCCCGTTTGATCCGCTTCTGCAACGCCATCGTCGGCTGGATGATGGGCGGACTCTGCTATGCGGCAACCCTCGCGGGCATGATGCTGGGCGCGGTCTCCGGTTCGGCGCCGGCCAGCACCGCTGTCCTGAGCAGCGTTATGGTTCCCAAGATGGAAGAGCTGGGCTATAAGCGGGAATTTTCAAGTGCGATCATGGTTGCCTCCGGCAGCATCGGGATCATCATTCCGCCCAGCATGCCGATGATTGTTTTGGGCAGTTTGACAGGAATCTCGGTCGGCAAGCTCTTCATGGGCGGCGTGATTCCGGGTATCATGATCGGACTTTCCTTCATGATCGTGAGCTTTTTCGTCTGCAAAACCAAGGGCTACGGCGAAGCGGCCCGGGTGCCCTTCTCGATGAAGGAGCTTTGGGAATCCTTTAAGCAGGCAATCCTTCCGATGATCGCACCGATCATCATCATGGGCGGCATTATGTCAGGCGTCTTTACCGCCACCGAATCGGCGGTTGTAGCGGTCGTTTACACCCTCTTTTTGGGCGTCTTTATCTACCGCACCATCGCTCTGCGGGATCTGCCCAAGCTGTTTGCCGAGGCCATGCTGATGGCCGCCAACGTTATGCTGATTATTGCAGCTTCCAGCGTTTTTGCGTGGATTCTTCAGTCCAACAATTTCGGACAGATTATCCAGAGCCTCTTCAGCGGCGCTCTGCACAGCAAAATTCTGATTATGGTGATTGTCAACCTGATCTTCTTCGCGGGCGGATTTTTCCTTGAGGGCACCGCTATGCAGATCATGTTCATCCCGATCCTCTACCCCATTATTACGCTGGCAGGGATTGATCCCGTTGCCTTTGGCGTAACGGTGATCGTCAATATCGCTCTGGGCACCATTACGCCGCCGGTTGCGGTCTGTCTCTATGTGGCCTCCTCCTCAGCGAATGTCGCGGTTGAGAAGATCATCAAGGAAGTCATCCCTTATGTGGTCGCTCTTGCGGTGGATATTGTCATCCTTATTCTGTGCCCGCAGCTGATCACCTTTATGGCACAGTTTGTCAGCTAATCCCACAACAGAGAAGGTCGTGACCAGAACATGAGCTTTCATTTTCCTCCAAAAATAACTCTTTGCGAAGTGGGACCGAGGGATGGGCTGCAAAATGAAGCGGTCATTCCGACGCCTGCCCAAAAAGCGGATCTGATTGACCGGATGACCGACGCCGGATTCCCCGTCATTGAAGTCGGTTCCTTTATGAGTCCCAAAGCAGTCCCCCAGATGGCCGGAACCGACGAGGTGTTTCGGCTGATTCATCGAAAACCCGGGGTCGAGTACCGGGCGCTCATCGCCAACCTCAAGGGGGTGGAGCGCGCGGCCGCCTGCGGCTGCACCAAGGTCAAGCTCAATGTCTCGGCCAGCCGGGCGCACAATCTGGCCAACCTCAACCGGACCCCGCAGGAATCGGTAGCCGGCTTCGCTTCCTGCGCCGACGCGGCGCGGGTCTGCGGCATTGAGATTTCCGGCTCCATTTCGATGCCGTTCGGCTCCCCATGGGAGCGGGAGATTCCGGTCTCCGACGTGCGGGAAATCGTTGAAGCCTACCTCGCAG
>Ga0129314_1001194_pt1 | contig 19597 bp, 18 predicted proteins | sample O1111metagenome_FD_94431 | JGI IMG/M metagenome (GOLD analysis project Ga0129314, IMG submission 94431) | Orangutan individual fecal microbial communities from fecal samples from Wisconsin, USA - O1111 metagenome | ecosystem: Host-associated > Mammals > Digestive system > Large intestine > Fecal... | reverse complement strand
GGCGGCGGGTACGGCGGCAGGCGCGGCAGGCGCTGCGGACGCTTTTGCGTCTGTCCGGCGCACTACGTTGCTCATCACCGACACCAGTATGATGATGCAGATCAGGCCGATGAACACCGTACAAAGCCCCATCAGACAGACAAACAGATTGGAGTAATCCATGGTTAACAGGCTCCTTCCTTGGCAAGTATGCAAAGCGTTTGCTCAATCAGGTCAGACAGAGCTTCGATGCTTTGACAGTTGACACGTTCCTTGACGGAGTGTGCGTTCAGGATATCCGCACCGAGACAAATCATCTCCAGCTCGGGGGCTTTTTCCTGAAAATAGGCGGGCTCCACACCCACCAGCGCGGTTTTGACGTGCATGGATGCACCTGCGTGTCGGTCACGGTAGATTTGATTGACCACAGAGGCAAGGCGGCTATCCTTATCACTATGCCAGCTGTGATAGCCGGCAACGCGGTGGTGGAAGCCGGCAGCCTTGGCGGTGGACACATGCTGGGTTAAAATCGCATTTTCCTGTGCCGCTGTGTCGCAGCGCAGCATGTCCTCTACATAAAAGCGATCCGATGCCACGTAGGCATGCCCCAGATTGCATGAGGCGCTTACCGCGCCGTCAGTGCCACGCTGCACCACACCATCGGTCAAATTGGCCAGCGCCAGCAGAATATCCCGTTGGGAGGTTCGCTTCCAGCAGGCCTTGGGGCAGGGAATCTCCTCAATACTCAGACGGCCCTCGCCATCGGTATCGCGGAAGGGAAGCAGCAGATGCTGACCGTCTGTGCCAATGGCGGCGGTGAAGGCCGCGGCCTCTTCGGGCCGCAGCACGATGTCCGCCGTGCATGAAGCGGGAATCACATTAAAACCGGTGCCGCCGTGGAATGCACTGATCGCCATGCTGGCGGAGCGCTCCTGAAGGTTGCGCAGCATGGTGGCCATCAAGCGGATGGTGTTGCATCGCCCACGGTCGATATCATCGCCGGAGTGACCGCCCAGAAAACCATCCAGCCGGATGCGGAAAGCCACGCTGCCTTCCGGCACGACCTGCCAGCTGGCGGGATACCACAGCCGTTCCCGCAGACCGCCCTTACAGCCCACCATGGCCGTGTCGGAATGGAAGCCATCCAGATTGATGAGATAGCGCGCTTCCTGCAAGAATTCCGGTGAAACACGGCGTGCGCCCTTCAGGCCGATCTCCTCGGAGGCGGTGAACAGGATATGCAGCGGACCATGGGTGAGGTCCGGCTGCTCCAACAGCGACAAAATCACCGCAAGGCCAATGCCGTTGTCCGCGCCCAGAGAAGTGCGGCCATCGGTGACCAGCCACTCCCCGTCGCGCATAACGTTGACAGTGGCAAGCTCGGGCGCTACCTCGCCGGCCACCACCATGTCCATATGGGCTTGCAGGATCACGGTGGGGGCGCCGGGGGCGGCGTTGTTTGCGGGAAATTTGGCCATCAGATTGCCTGCGGCATCACACCGCAGATAGCTGGCGCGGGGACGAAGCTTATGCTTGAGGTAAAGACAGAGGTCTTTTTCCCGTGTGCTGGCGTGGGGAATGGCGCAGATCTGACGGAACTCCTGAAGAATGTGCTCTAGGTTTACAGACATTTCCTGTGATAAGATTCAGCCGTTGATCAGCTTTTCCAGCGCGGCCATGCGCAGACAGACACAGTAGGCGGCCATAGCCTGACGCAGCACGTCTACGGTGGGCAGGCTGGGGGCGATGCGCATGTTGCTGTCGTTGGGGTCAATGCCATACGGATAGGTGGCGCCGGCACCAGTCATGACAATGCCTGCCTCCTTGCACAGCTGCCAGGTGCGCTTGGCGGTGCCGTGCATGGCGTTGACGCTGATAAAATAGCCGCCCTTGGGCGTCTGCCACTTGGCAATATCCAGAGGCGCGATCTCACGGTCCAGAATTTCCAGAACGGCCTTGAACTTGGGGCCGAGAATGGAGGCGTGGCGCTTCATCAGAGCCAGCGTGTTCTCCTTGTCCTTCAGGAACAGTAGGTGGCGCAGCTGGTTGGTCTTGTCATAGCCGATGGTCTGCATGGTCAGCAGCTTCATCATATAGTCCATGTTGGCGGTGCTGGTGGCGAATACGGCAACGCCGGCGCCGGGCAGCGTGATCTTGGAGGTGGAGGCATACTCAAAAACGCGGTCCGGATTGCCGGCCTTGGCGCAGATGCTCAGAATGTCGGCGAAGGGGAGGAAATCGCCGTCAAATTCGTGGATGCAGTAGGCGTTATCCCACATCAGCAGGAAGTCGGGCGCAGCGGTTTTCATGGAGGCGATGCGCTGGATGGTTTCATCGCTGTACACGATGCCATCGGGGTTGGAATACTTGGGGACGCACCACATACCCTTAACGGCCGGATCCTTGACCAGCTCTTCCACCATGTCCATATCGGGGCCTGTGGGCAGCATAGGGACGGTGATCATGGTCATGCCGAAAGATTCGGAAACCTTGAAGTGACGGTCATAGCCGGGGGCGGGACACAGCCACTTTACCTCGTCCAGCTTGCCCCAGGGCTTTTCACTGTGCAGCAGGCCATGGGTGTAGGCCTTGGAAATGGTGTCGTACATCAGCTGCAAGCTGGCGTTGCCGCCGACAAACACGTTCTCAGGCTGGGTGCCCAGAATATCAGCAAACAGCTTCTTCACGGAGGGCAGACCGTCCAGCGTGCCATAGTTGCGCACGTCGATACCGTCGCATTCGAAGTCGGCATCGGCGTTCAGCACGTTGAAAATATCGGATACCATATCCAGCTGCTCCTTGCCGGGCTTGCCGCGGGCAATGTTCAAGGACAGGTTCTGTTTTTTCAGTTTCTCATAGGCGGCGCTGACGGCGGTATACTCGGCCCGCAGTTCGCCAGAGGTCATTTCGGTGTAGCGTTTCACGGTAATCATCCTCCTGATTGTTATATATTGTTTATATCCTGAAAATCATTGTGACATACAGACGAAACCTGCATGTGCTCTTGTGAAAAAGGCGGCTGCCTGTTTTTCGGGACAGCCGCCTGAGAGTGATTCAGCAATCGCAAAGGGGCTTGATGAAGTGGCCGCCGGGCTGGCCGACGATCTGCCCGTCCTTGGCAATGGTACGGCCACGCAGGATGGTCTCCACCACCTTGCCCTGGAAGGTACGGCCGTTGTAGGGAGAGAGCTTGGTGCGGGAGTGCATAGCCTCCTGATGGAACACGTACTTGGTATCCAAATCCACCACGGCGAAGTCGGCATCGGTGCCCACCTCGAGGGAGCCCTTCATGGGATAGGTGCCGTATTCCTTGGCGGGATTCTCGGACATCAGGCGGGCCACATCGTTGATGGTGATCTTGCCCTTGTTGACGCCGTCCAGCATGACCATAGACATGGTTTCGCAAGTTGCCATACCGGCAGGAGCATCCCACAGGCTCTGCTGTTTCTCTTCCGCGGTGTGGGGCGCGTGGTCGGAGCAGACATAGGACAGCGTACCGTCACGCAGGCCTTCCCACAGCTTGTCCTGATCATACTGGGTGCGGACGGGGGGATAGCCCTTGATCATAGCGCCCAGCTCGGCGGCGTCCTGATCGGTCAGCGCCAGATAGTGGGGACAGGTCTCGGCGGTGACATGGATACCCTTCTTCTGAGCCTCACGGATCAGATCCACACCGTCACCACATGCCAGATGCAGGATGTGCAGATGGGTGCCCAATTCCTTGGCCAGCTGGATGGCGGTTTCGATGACCAGCGTTTCGCTCAGCGCGGGGCGGCTGCGCAGCATGGCGGCGTAGTCGGTTTCGCCGCTGGCCTTTACCTCGGCGGTGAGCAGATTGATTATGTCAAAATCCTCGGCGTGGATGCCCAGCTTTTTGCCGGTCTTGGCCACCTCGCGGAAAATCTTGTAGACTTCACCCAGACCCAGAGGGGGAATTACATTCTCCATGCCCTCTTTATAGTTGTAGATCAGCTGGTAGCTCTTGGAATCGATGGCGTAGCCCCAGAAGAACTTGAAGCCCACCACACCGGCCTTGTTCATAGCGGCCAGCTCATTATTGTTCAGAGGCCCGAGGCACAGCCCCCACACGCCAAAATCCACAAAGGCCTTGGGCGTGATGACCTGAACCAGATCGTTCAGCTTGTCTGCATTATATATAGCGGGATTGCAGTTGGGCATTTCGTAAATGGTGGTGATGCCGCCGCAGGCGCCTGCCATGGAGGAGTGATAGAAGTCCTCTTTATAATGTGCGCCGTTGCGCCCGTCACGGGAATGTACATGGGTGTCAATAAAGCCAGGCAGAACATAGCGTCCCGCGGCGTCGGTGATTTCTTTTGCCTCGCCGGGCAGTTCATCTGCCGTGATGGCGGCGATTTTACCGTCTTTTACATAGATATTTGCTTTCTGAGACTCGCTGCCGGTGACAACGATGCCATTTTTAATAATGTGATCCCACATGCTGAAAACCCCTTTCCACTATTCAAGCTATTCAAAAAAGCTGTCTAATTTCCCATGATGGAATTTTACATATAGCAGTATAGCACCTTTTTGGCGCAAAATCTATTACGGATATTTTATTACAGCCATTTAAAATCGATGATTGCAAATTTGACCTGTGCGTGAGATAATCTATATGTCAATTCGTAGGGTAAGAATCTGAGGGTCAAGCAGTTGATTAGGTAAAATAGACAAAATATAATCTGAGAGAACACAACAAAAGGAGTATGCATCATGGAAAAACTCGTTATCGCTCTCGGCGGCAACGCGCTGGGCAATACCGCCGCTGAACAGCTGCACCTTGTCACCGAAACCGCCAAGTCTATCGTGGATCTTATCGCCGCCGGCAATGAAGTCGTCGTCGCCCACGGCAATGGCCCTCAGGTGGGCATGATCAATCTGGGCCTGTCCACCGCTGCCGAGGCCAAGGCCATCAAGGCGGACATGCCGTTCCCTGAGTGCGGCGCCATGTCCGAAGGCTATATCGGCTACCACCTGCAGCAGGCTATCGGCAACGAGCTGACCAGCCGCGGCATGAACAAGCCTGTGGCCACCATCGTGACCCAGACCGTCGTTTCCGCCGATGACCCTGCCTTCCAGAATCCCACCAAGCCTGTGGGGGCTTTCTATGATAAGGAGACCGCCGAGCGTATCGCCGCTGAAAAGGGCTATACCATGGTGGAGGATGCCGGCCGCGGTTACCGTCAGGTTGTTCCCTCTCCCAAGCCTTTTGACATCGTGGAGAAGGCATCCATCAAGACACTGGTTGACGCCGGCCATGTGGTTGTGGCAGTCGGCGGCGGCGGTGTGCCTGTGATCCGCAGTGCGGACGGCAAGGTTTCCGGAACCCCCGCCGTGATCGATAAGGACTTCGGCAGTGAGCTGCTGGCTGAACTGCTGGACGCCGACATGCTGGTGATCCTGACCGCTGTGGATCAGGTTGCCATCAACTTCAACAAGCCTGACCAGAAGGGCTTGGATAAGATATCCGTGGCCGAGGCTAAGGAGTACATCGCACAGGGCCAGTTTGCCAAAGGCTCCATGCTGCCCAAGGTTGAGGCCGCTGTCAAGTTCGTGGAGAGCAAGCCCGGCCGCAAGTCGCTGATTACCTCTCTGGCAAAGGCCAAGGACGCGCTGGCTGGCAAGGACGGTACGGTTATCGCCTGAATGGTGAAGAATCCTCGTAAAAACAGCAAAAAGAAGAACATTGTTTAAAGATATAGGAGGAAAAAATATGGAACCCAATGTGCATTTTGCAGGCCGTGACATTATCAACGCATATGATTTCAACAATCAGGAACTGTGCCACATCATGGATACCGCAATGATCTATGAAAAGCGCGTTAAAAGCGGCGAGGTCATCAAGGATCTGGCCGGTATGACCGTTGCCACACTGTTCTTCGAGCCCAGCACCCGTACCCGCCTGAGCTTCCAGGCCGCCATCAACCGCGTGGGCGCCAGCTGCATCGATCTTGGTAACGCCAGCGTTTCTTCTCAGGCTAAGGGCGAGACCTGGCAGGACACCATCAGAACCGTTGACGGTTATGTTGATGCCATTGTGATGCGTACTCCCATCGCCGGCGCCGCTCAGGAAGCTGCCGATATCGCTGTGCATCCTCTGATCAACGGCGGTGACGGTTCCCGCCAGCACCCCACACAGGCGCTGCTGGATATCTATACCATGCGCAAGGAAGCCGGCCATCTGGGCGGCCAGACCATCACTTTCCTGGGCGACCTGAAGTATGGCCGTACCGTTCACAGCCTAGGCTACTTTATGCAGCAGTTTGGCAACAAGATGATCTTCGCCACGCCCGAGGAACTGAAGATGCCCGCCGAGATCACGGCCGATCTGCGCGCCAAGGGTGCTGATATTGTGGAGACCACCGATGTCAAGGCCGCTCTGGCGCAGTCTGACTTCGTGTATGTTACCCGCGTTCAGCGTGAGCGCTTCCCTGATGAGGCGTCTTACAACCGCGTCAAGGGCAGCTACATCGTTAATAACGAGCTGCTGAAGTGCGCCAAGAAGGATATTGTTATCATGCATCCGCTGCCTCGCGTTGATGAGATCGCCACAGAGGTTGATTCTTATCCCGGCGCCGCCTACTTCCGCCAGGCACACAACGGCATGTATCTGCGTATGGCGCTGCTGGGCCTGATTACCGGCCGCATCTAAATTTAAGCTCTGCCTTTGTACCAAAACACCGCTTTCTTCCTCTTCCGGGGAAACGGGCTGCATGTGTATCATGCGGCTCGTTTCGCCGTGTCAGAAACAATTCCGTCTTGCTATATTGTTTTTTATATAGCAAGACGGAATGTAAAAAAGGCTATAAGATTGATGCGGTACAATTGTTATATAAAGTTGCCGTTAAGAGAAAAAGGCTGATTTTTCTTTGGGAAAAATCAGCAGACCACTTGTAAAAGACCTATAAGCGTGCTATGATAGCTTTTATGGTACGCATCTTGTATACAACATGGTTGCCGCAGCGGAGACGAGGGTAGAGGGGCTTTGACCTTGTTTATCCATGAATACGATACCAAGATGACCGGCGCAGTGGAACAGAGTACATACGGGGGATAAGGAGCTGTTTTTCGTGGGCAATTTGAAAAGCAGGGCGTATGACATCATAAAGGATAATATTATTACCTGTCGCTACACACCCGGCGAATTCCTCAATGAGGCGCAGCTGATGGAAGAGGTGGGCGTCAGCCGCACGCCGATCCGTGAGGCGCTCAACAAGCTGGAGCAGGAGCGTCTGGTGCGCATTGTCCCCCAAAAAGGTGTAATGGTCAGCGAATTGACACTGCGGGAGATCAACGAGATTTATCAGGTGCGCCTAATGCTGGAGCCGCAGGTGGTGCGCCTGTGGGGCAACCGGATCCCGGTGGAAGAACTGGAGCACTGCCGTATGCGCTTGATGAATTACAGCCCCGAGATGAGTATGCTGGAGCGCAGCGGCTTGGACGACAGCCTGCACCGGTTGATTATTGACTATTGTCCGAATAGCTATATTCACGATTGGTCCGATTACCTGTATTGTCAGAACCAGCGTGTGCGCATTTTCACCGGGCGGATCGGCCAGAGGATGGAGCTGAACAACGCCGGACACCTTAAGATTCTGGATAAGCTGCTGCTGGGCGATTACAGCGGCGCAGCAGAGCTGTTGAATGAGCATCTGGAGGAGGGTAAGCGCAATACCTCTGATGTGCTTTTGCAGATGGGGCTATAAGCTGACACAGCGTAAATGGAATGAACATAAAAAGCGGGCGGCCTAGGCCGCCTGCTTTTTATGTTCGTGTTGGTTCCATGACATGGTTTTTGCGCCGAATTTCGGTTGTTATGTATGACGAGGAGGAAAGGTGCTCAGCCGTTGCGTTCGCCCACATAGGTGGAGTTCAGGCTGATGTGTTCACGCAGCAGCTCTGAGGCACGATGACCGTCACGCTGCTTCACCGCCTGTAAGATTTCGTTGTGCTCGCGGAATACATCGCGGATCGTGCGGATCTGGTCGTAGGTGTTATCCATATAGTGTTTGCGCTTGGCCTCCACCACCATATCGAAGCGCCGGGCATAGTAGCGCATGGTGTAAGTGCGGATGTTATCCAGCGTGGAGGTCAGCAGCTTGGAGTTGGTATAGTGATAGAGCATCTGGTGAAAGGCATTGTCGCTGGCATAGAAGTCTGAAATATTCTCCACCCGCTGACAGTCCTCTTGCAGCATCTGCTCCATGGCGCGGATCTGGTCGCCGGGAATCATGTCAATGGATTGCAGCAGCGCATAGGGCTCCAGCATCAACCGCAGGTCGAAGGCGGCCTTATAGTCGGCGTCGGTTCCTATGGCTACGCTGGCTTTTTTATAGGGCATCAGCTCCACAAGGCCGTCCTTGTTCAGCATGTTCAGCGCTTCTCGAACCGGCGCGCAGCTTACCCCCATCTGCTTGGACAGTCCCAGAATATTCAGAGTTTCACCGGGGGCGAAACCGCCTGAGAGGATCTCACGGCGCAGCGCGTCATATACACGGTCGCGGATCAGCATCGTATCCTTCAGGTTTTCAAATTGGGTCACCGGATTGTACCTCCTGATATTTTTCTGCCGATTAATGTTTATATATTATATGATTTTCCCAACATAAAGTCAAGTAAATGGCCATAAACTTGGCGATATTATGAAAAAACCAGGAGCTGAAAACCCACTAGTAGCGATTCTCGGTTATTGGCTCTATATACTTTGCGCATCGATGTGAAGATAAGTGATCCTGTGCGGCGATTCGTGATGCATCTGCTGGCCGGTCATGCCGGCGATGCTCTTCCTGTATGTAAGAGTGAGGCGGGCGGCGTTGGGCTGCGGGAGGGGTCTGGGGTACAGCCGGAAAAGAATGGTGTATTGACGAATTGGCCGATTTGCATTATAATTTCTGAGTATTATCTACAGGAAAGGAGCAAAAATGTGATGCGAGTAAAGTATCCCGCAGTATTGCTGGCGCTGCTGCTGGCACTGAATTTGACCGCTTGCAGTATAGGCGAAAAAAAGTTTGAACGCGGCACAGTGGAGGGGCAGACCTATACAAGCGCATTCCTCGGCCTGACATGCACGGCGCCGTCAGAGTATATGTACTTAAGCGATGAGGAGATTGCCGAACTGAACGGCGTGGCCGCAGATGCCATAACCGACCAGGCGCTGGTGAAGGAGATGCAGTCTCTTCTGGAGAACGGTGAGCAGGTACAGGATATGTACCTGATGACGGAGGATGGTCTGCAAACGGTGAATGTCATGCTGACCAAAGTGGAGACGAAAGGTGCAGCGGTGGATATGGCCGCCTTTGCCGAGACCGGTGCAGCACAGGTGAAGAGCGCCTATGAGGCCATTGCCGGTATGAGTGATGTAGAGGCGGCACATGATACCGTTACCTTTATGGGGCAGCAGTATGAGGGAATCCGCATGACTGCCACCTACGATGGAAACGCATCGGTTTATTGTGTGCAGGTCTGCATGCAGGAACACGACTATGTGTGCGTGGTGACGTTTACCAGCTATGTGGAGGATCACACGGCGGAGATGATGGATTTCTTTGCGCCCATTGCCGCAGAGGAGAAATAATGTGCAGCAAACACTGCCGCAGAGCCTTTGACACTGCGGCAGTGTTTTTTGTTGGGAGGACGTTTGACATAACGAAGAAAAAGTAATCGTTGACCGTTTGCACATTTTACGGTACACTGTGAATAAATCTCGTGATTTTAATTTGGCAGGAGGAGAGACAATGGGAGACATTGCTTGGGCAGTGGGGATGCTTTTTGCCACGCTTCTATTGGTCTGGCTGGGGATCAGGAGCCGCCGCAGCGCCTATCAGAGCTATGCGGACGATCTGAAGAGGTATACCGCTACCACACCGATGACGGTTACGCATCTGGAAAAATCGGAGATAGAGCGCTGGGAAACGCAGGATGACGGCACAGACAAGCTGATGCGGTATGTGGTCTATCTGCCCACCTATGAATACACGGTGGCGGGTAAGACCTATACCTATTTCAGCCGGCAGGATTTCGGCAGCGGCAAGGGGATAGGGCGGCAGGTCACCGGCTATTATGACCCGACCGATCCGAATCTGATTTCGGAGAACAGGCCCGCCAGACCGATTCTGAGCGGAGGCTTCTTCTTTATCGGCGCGGCCATATGCCTGACGGCGGCCGTGGTGATCCTGAATGAGGAGTTTTACTGGTTTATCTGACAGAGGAGCAGCGCGGCGGACATTCATTGTCCGCCGCGCTGCTTTGCTTATTGTGCCGTATAGCGCCGCGGTACGCGGCTGTCGGTCAGCACCAGATCGTGCGGGACGGTTACAATATCGCCTGTGTGGCAGTTTAGACCGGTCACATCGATCATGGTGTGCGTCAGCCCCGGCGGGCACAGTACCGGCACCCGGGTGTCCCCCAGCAGCACATAGGGGTGGCGCTGCTGCCAAAAGGCCCGCAGGCCCCGGTTGCGATAGGTAAAAGCGCCGTCGGCGGTGCCTGCATCAATCACAGCCACGGCGGAGTCCCGCCGCAGCAGGGTGCTGCCATAGCCGATCCGATCCCCTTTTTTCAACTGCCGTACCGCGCAGATCCGCGCCTGCATGACGGCGGCAGGCACCAGCTCGGGACAGCCGCAGCCCGTCAGCCCCGAACCGATCCGTACCGCGTCCAGCCGATATTGGGCGATGTCCGCCGTATGGGTGGCGGCAATATGCCGCAGCCCCACCGGGTAATCAGACAGCCCCAGCAGAACCTGACTGAAGCGGGCAAATTGCTCCGGCGCGGCAGCGCGGCTGCGAAAGTGGGAGAAAATACCCTCCACATGCACATCCTTCAGGGAAAAGACCTGCTTCATTTCGTCCAGCTGCTCCGGCAGAAAGCCAAAGCGCCCGAAGCCGCTGTCAACCGCCAGATGGATGTGGGCGTCCATTTGCAGCGCACTGACAGCCTGTGCCTGCGGCAGGCTTTCTACGCTTATGATGATGTGGTATTGCAGCAGCTTGCGCAGCAGCGCCGTGTCATGCACACAGCTGAGCAGCAGTATGCGCTCCTGCGTTCCGGCCAGCTCCAATGCCTCGTCTGCTGTGGCGCAGGCAAACAACGCCGCACCCTGCTCTTTCAGCAGTGCTTGCAGCTGCATTGCCCCCAGTGCGTAGGCGTTGCTTTTCAGAACAGGGATCACCTGTCCATTTTCGGCGTAGTGCCGGTAGTTGTGCAGCACAGCCTCTGTATTGACGATCAATTCTGCCATATGCGGTTCCTCGTGCGTGATGTTGGTGTGTATACCCTATAAACGCGCGGCAGGGCGAAAATGTTTCAGCCCGCCGTGCTTCTTGTGCCCTCAGGTCACAGTGTTGCCCGCTTTGGCTGAAATATGCAGCCGCCTGCACAGAAAAGAAAGCGAGGACGCATTGCGTGGAATGCGTCCTCGTGAGCCGTTTCAGAGTTGGCTGTGGATAATGGTTTCCGGCGGACGGATTACCACCCGCGTATTGTCGGCTACAGAGCCGGTCAGAAAGGCGTTGCCGCCCACCACGGCATTTTCGCCGATTGCGGTTTCACCGCCGAAAATCGAGGCGCCAGAATAGATGGTAGCGCCGTTTCCCACCGTGGGATGGCGCTTTCCGCTGCTGCGGGCGCGACCGCCGCGGGGGCTGAGGGCGCCCAGCGTCACGCCCTGATACAGCTTTACGTGATCGCCGATCACCGTGGTTTCCCCCACAACGATGCCGGTGCCGTGGTCAATAAAGAAAGAACTGCCGATCTGTGCGCCGGGATGGATGTCGATACCGGTTCTGCTGTGGGCATATTCCGTTATCATGCGGGGAATGGTGGGCACATGCCGCAGATACAGCTCGTGACTGATGCGATAGGCGAAAATGGCGAACAGTCCCGGATAGGCCAGTACGATTTCTTCACGGTTCTGCGCGGCGGGGTCACCGTCAAAAATGGCATCGATATCGCTCAGCAGCAGCTGCTGGATGCGGGGCAGCTGATCTACCACCTGACGTGCAATAGAGGCAGCACGCTCAGCTTCACTTTCCGGAAGCGCCAGTGAAACCTGTTTGCGCAAGGCGTTTTCGATGTGCTCCAGCAGCAGCGCGGCATAGTCTGCCGCAGCCAGCGTCATCAAGGCGCTGTTGCCAAAATAGGCGGGAAACATCAGCTGGCGAATCTCCCTGAGCAAGGCGATAATGGCCTTACGCTCAGGCAGGCGCAGGCTGCTGCCGTACATGGGGAGCTGGGCGCTGCGCATGGTTTCGGCCATGACTTGAGCCGCTGCGCGGATACGATCCTCGTACATAGGCTTACTCCTCTGCCCACAAAGCGGTGGACAGGTAGCGTCCGCCGTCATCCGGCAGCAGCGCCACGATGGTTTTCCCCCGGTTTTCACTGCGGCGCGCCAGTACGTCAGCGACCCACAGCGCCGCACCTGAGGTAATACCGACCATAACGCCCTCTGTCCGCGCCAGCAGCCGCGCCGTGCGGTAGGCATCCTCCTCTGCCACGGTAAGGATCTCATCCACCACCGCGGCGTCATAGTTTTGGGGCACAAAGTTGGCGCCGATACCCTGTAGGCCGTGGGGGCCTGCGTGCCCCTGACTCAACAGGGGAGAGGCGGCCGGCTCCACCGCCACAACGCGGATGGCGGGGTTCTGCTCCTTCAGATACCGGCCGACGCCGGAGACGGTGCCGCCGGTGCCGACGCCTGCTACAAAGATATCCACATGTCCATCGGTATCCCGCCAGATCTCCGGGCCGGTGGTTTTATAGTGGGCGGCCGGATTGGCGGGATTGTCGAATTGACCGGCCAGAAAGCTGCCGGGGATTTCGCGGGCCAGCTCCTCGGCCTTGGCCACAGCGCCGGCCATCCCGCCCTCGTTTACCAGCACCAGCTCCGCACCGTAGGCCTTCAGGATGGCCCGCCGTTCGGTGCTCATGCTGGCGGGCATAGTCAGGATTACCCGATAGCCTCTCGCGGCTGCCATGGCGGCCAGACCGATGCCGGTGTTGCCGGAGGTGGGTTCGATCACGGTGCCGCCGGACTTCAGCGCACCGTGCTGTTCTGCCTGACGCAGCATCTCCAGCGCCACGCGATCCTTGACGCTGCCTGCGGGGTTGCAGCGTTCCAGCTTGACCAGCAGCGTGGCTTGCAGCCCCCGCGCCTTTTCGTAATGTGCTACGCTCAGCAGCGGCGTGTTGCCCACCAGCTGCTCTACAGAGTGATAAATACCCATTGAGATCTTCCTTTCTGCGTTTCCGCCGTTTGTGGTATGGTTTTTTATGTTATGCGCAAAAAAACAGAGGGTGTATGATTGTCATACACCCTCTGTGCGGCTCTCAAAAGCTTCTACGCCCCCTATGCGGCGCAGACAGAAAACGTATGACATCGAAACGCGCAACAAACCATGCCCATGCAGCACATGGACACACAGCTCTGACAAGTTGCACGATACAGCATACGGATTCTTCCTTTCGAAATATTTTCCATATTATAGGCGGATCAAACCACTGTTGTCTATATATGAAAATCATAAAATCGCGGCGAAAGAGCGGAGGAAAATTAACAGATATTACAAGGGACGTGCGTCCTCATGGGCCACATAGAACATAGCCAGCGCGCCGGGGCCTACATGACTGCCGGTGACCGGCTCATAGTCCACCACAATAATCCGGGCCTTGGGGTCGGATGCATGCAGCGCGGCGGCCAGCTCCAATGCCTCGTCCCGGCAGCCGGCGTGGGCAATACCAACCGGCCAGTGGCCCAGCAGCTCTGCGTTTTCGGCAAAATTGTCTGCCAGAGAACGAATGGCCCGCTTGCGGCCCTGCACCTTGCCGAACACCACGATGCGGCCCGCCGCGTCACCCTTCAGCAGGGGTTTGATCCGCAGCGCCGTTCCCACGGCGGCGGCCACACCGGAAACGCGCCCGCCGCGCCGCAGATGCATCAGGTCGTCCACCGTAAAGATCTGGCGAATCCGGGCGCGCAGCGCCGTCAGATCCCGTATCGTTTCGTCCAGCGTATAGCCGGCCTCCCGACAGGTGGCGCCGTGGAGCACCTGAAGTCCCTCGCCCAGTGAGGCGGCGCGGGTGTCAAACACCACAAGGCGCCGCTGAGGATAGGCTTCCCGCAGCTCCCGTGCAGCCATGACGGCCGACTGATAGGCGCCGCTGATGCCGGAGGACATGCCAATATGCAGGACGTCGTGTCCCGCTTCCAGCAGAGGCTCCCATACCTGCGCATACTGATCCATGGAGACCATGGAGGTGCTGACCGGCGTGCGGTGCAGCATATCATAATAGGCGTCCGCGTCAAAAGCGGCCAGATCCAAGCACTGGTGCTCCTCACCGTTTACGATGTAGGAAAAAGGCAGCAGCGTCAACTGATGATGCACCAATTCCGCGGTGGGAAGGTTGGCGGAAGTATCGGTAGAAATCACAAAGGACATAATGAATACCTCGTTTGAATCTAATGATACATATTATTATATATCATTTCTTAATTGTGTCAATAGATATTATGGTGCGTCTTGTCATTTTTCATAGTATGTGCTATACTTTATATAGATATATGCATAAATGGAAACAGGAGCAAATGAGAACATGCAAGAAAAATATGATTCCCAGCTCGTTGCCGGCAAATTGCGCCGCTGGAGCCACTATTTACAGCAATACCGCTTGCCCACCTGGGACCAGATTCCGACACTTGGGCTGTATATGGATCAGGTTCTGACACTGCTGAGCCATTACCTCCCCTTTTTACCCAAAAAGGAAAAAGAGGAGCAGATCATCACCACCAGTGCCATCAATAACTATGTACGCATGAAGCTGATGCCTGCGCCGGAGAAGAAAAAGTATAACCGCATCCATATCGCCTATCTGATCATGATCTGCGCCCTGAAGCAGAGCTTGACCATGTCTGAGATTCAGAAGATCCTGCCCAACGGTCTTTCGGAGGAGGAGGTCAAAAAGACATATGAAGCCTTCGTGGAGCAGTATATCAGCTCTGCCCACGTGTTTGTAACAATGGTGGAGGGGATGGCCGCGCAGCTGCTGGAGACAAATGAGGCAGGTGTGGCCGATGTGAACAGTTTTGTGCTCTCTACGGCGGTAATGAGCAATTTTTCCCGGCTGTTGACCACAAAATTATTGGATTTGCAGGGCGCGCCTTATTCTGAGGAGGCGGTGGCGCTGCGTGAGCCTGAAAAGTAAAGAGAACGCAGGCCGCAGCCTTTAAGACTGCGGCCTGCGGCTTTAATGCGCTGCCGCTTTGGCGTTGAACCGTGTTTCTCTTTTTCGGGAATCAAACAGCGCGGCAGACTCTTGCAGTGAAACGGCTGAACAAGCGAATACGAACGATTCCTCCCGGTGAGAACCGCTGTTCTTACCGGGAGGAATTGCGCTTGATACGTCGTAACGCGGCGGGATAGTGGATCAAAGGTTGCTTTCCTTATGGTTGGCACTCTTGCGCAGGTAGTTGCCGATGTTGGTCAGGCACATAAGCAGGGTCACCAGAAAAATACCCGGGATCAGGATGATCCACCAGCTGCCGGTGAGCAGGGCCTTTTCCGAAAGGGACAGCATACTGCCCCAAGAGATGATTTCCAGCGGCAGCCCCATACCCATGAAGCTGAGGGTAGACTCAGAGCCGATGGCGCTGCGGACGTTCATGACCACCATGAACATGATGGAGGCGATGAAGTTGGGCGCCAGATGCTTGCGCAGAATGTGGAAAAAATTGCCGCCCATACAGCGGGACGCAACCACATATTCGCTGTTTCTGATCTGCCGTACCTCTGTACGGATGACCTTGGCAATACTTGCCCAGCTGGTGATGCCGATGACAACGGACAAAGTCAGCACATTGGCCGCCCCCAGAATTGCCTGAAGGAACAGCACCAGCAGCAGCCCGGGGACACTGAGAAAGATTTCTGTGAAGCGCATCATCAGGGTATCCAGCCATTGGGGGGCTATACCGCTGACAGAGCCATAGACCACGGCGATAAAGGTGGAGATGATGGTTGCCAGAAAACCGATGGCAATGGAGATCCGGCCGCCGTACCAGATGCCGGAGAAAATGTCACGACCCAGAGTATCCGTGCCGAACAGAAACTCCGAATTGGGGGCAACGCTGAAATTTTGCAGGTCGAGGTAACCGGGGTTCTTGGTCATCAGCACCTCTGCAAAGAGGCAGCACACCACGATGGCGGCCATCAGGATCGCGGAGATCCACGGAAAGCCCTTGTGCCGCTTAACCTTCTGGGGAGGGGCAGGGGGGGGCTGCCGGATTCCCACCACGGTGAACAGCTTTTCTTCCGTCATGTTCTGGTCACCTCCGATGTTTCTACCACGTCATTTGCCTTGATCCGGGGGTCGATCTTCTCGTTGATGATCTGCCCGATCAGGTTGCAGAAAATCACCAGAATCCCGGTCATCATGCAAAGCACCATAAGCAGATTGTAATCGTGATACCGGGCGCTTTCGTAGGACAGCGCGCCAATACCGGGATAGCTGAACACCGTTTCCACGATATAGGTGCCGCCCATCACATGGGGAACGGAGATTGCCATAATGCTGATGTAGGAGGGGATGATATTCCGCAGGCAGTGCTTGAACATGATGTCCTTTTTGCCCAGCCCCTTGGATTTTCCCAGAAGCACATAGTCCGCTCTGGTTTCCTCCAGCAGCTTGTTGCGGATCATGTAGCCATAGTACCAAAGATGCTGCAGCACCACGATGATCAGGGGCAGGATCAGATGCCGAAGAATATTCAGTACATCATTCCTGTGGCCGATGTCATAGGCGCCGCTGCTGGGCAGCCAATGGAGGTTTACCGCAAAAAGCAGGATCAGCACCAGAGATAGCCAAAACTCCGGGATACAGCTCAGCAGCGTGCCAACGCTGCACAAGATCCGGTCTGGCCATTTGTCCTCGTTCCATGCACACAGGATTCCCAGCAGCAGCGCGCCTACAAAGGTGAGAATAAAGCCGATACCGCCCAGAATCAGGGTGAATCCGATCCGCTGAGAGATTACCTCCATGACATCCTGCTTGTACTTGAAGGAAATGCCAAAGTCGCCCTTGGCAGCCTTTTCCAGCCAGCGGATGTATTGGATGTAGATGGGATCGTTCAGCCCCAGTTTGTCTCTTGCCTCCGCCTTCTCCTGTACGCTCATCTTTTCCACCCGCTCGCCATAGTAGCTCATCAGGGGATCGCCGGGCGCAAGGCGGGAGATGTAGAAAACGGCCACCGAGAGAAGAAACACACTCAGCAGGAACACCAGAATTTTCCTTCCGTAGTAAAGAAAAGGATTTTTTCTCATGTGTCTGCCTCCTTTCCCAGCACAAAATGACCGGGCGCCACCTCCGTCAGCACACCGTCACGGTCAAAGTCGAGCTCGTCAAAGTCCACCCGCACCTTGTTCCGCTCAGCAATGGGATCGGGAACCGGAATGGCAGACAGCAAAGCCTTGGTATAGGGATGCCGGGGATCATCATAGAGCGACCGGGTCGGCGCCAGCTCTACCAGCTTGCCGCGGTACATAACGCCTACCCGGTCGCACAGGTACTCCACCATGGACAGGTCGTGGGCGATAAACAACATGGAGCAGCCATGCTCCCGATTGCAGTGGCGCAATAAATTGATGATCTGGGCCTGAATGGACACATCCAGCGAGGCAATGGGCTCGTCCGCTACCAGAAGCTCCGGTTCCATGGAAAGCGCCCGGGCAATGGCTACCCGCTGGCGCTGGCCGCCGGAAAGCTCCGGGGGATATTTGTCCAGATAGGTGCGATCCATGCCGACATAGCTCAGCTGAAATTCCGCCTCTGCCCGCAGGCTCCCTCTGGGAGGGGTTATGCGGTGGATCGCCATAGGCTCTGCGATAATATCCGCCACCGTCATACGCTGATTCAAGCTGGAGGTGGAATCCTGAAAGATGATCTGGCGCCGCGCCTCCAGACTTTTGCGGTGCTTGACAAACTGGCGCTTGTCACAGACATCGATGCCGTTGTACAGGATGTTTCCTTCAATGGGCCAGTAAATATTCATGATGCAGCGGGCCACAGTGGATTTCCCTGAGCCGGACTCACCCACCAGACCGAAAATCTCTCCTCTTTGCATTTGAAAGGAGACATTGTCCACCGCCTTGATCATGGCGTGCTTGCCCAATTTGAACACGTGGGAGAGGTGCTGCACATCCAACAAAATCTCAGACATGTTTCATCCCTCCCATTGGCGAGGTGATTTTGGGGGCTCTGGGATCCAGAAGCCATGTTGCCGCATAGTGCGTATCGGTGATCCGGAACATAGGCGGCTGTTCCTGATAGTCGATCTCCAGAGCATATTCGTTCCGACAGGCGAAAGCGTCTCCTTGGGGCGGGTCGATCAGAGTAGGCGGCATACCGGGGATGGCTTTCAGCGCCTGAGCACCCTTGTTCAGGGCGGGCAAGGACTGCATCAGCCCCCATGTATAGGGGTGCCGGGGGTCATAGTATACCTCCTCGGCAGTGCCGATTTCCACAATTTTGCCGGCATACATAATGGCTACCCGGTCTGCGCACCGTGCCACCACACCCAGATCGTGGGAAACCAGAATGGTCGCGGTGCCCATCTTCACCTGAATCTCCTTCAAAAGATCCAGAATCTGGGCCTGAATGGTCACATCCAAAGCGGTGGTGGGCTCGTCAGCCAGCAGGATCCTGGGGGCGGCTGCCAGCGCAATTGCCATGACGCTTCTCTGGCGCATGCCGCCGGAGAAGTTGTAGGGATACAGCTTGTACCGCTCGTGCGGCTGGCGGATGCCCACCAGCTCCATCAGCTCGATGACCCGGTTATAGACCTGCTCTTTGGACAGCTTGGGCTGGTGGATCAGAACGGCCTCGGCAATCTGCTTGCCGATGGGCAAGGTTGGATTCAGGGCGGTCATGGGATCTTGAAAGATCATGGAGAACAGCTTGCCCCGGAGCTTACGCATATCCTTGTCGGAGTAGCCGGTAATATCCACGCCGTTGGCATAGATCTTGCCGCCCTCGATTTTTGCGCGCTTGGGCAGCAGCTTCATAATTGCCTTACAGAGGATACTTTTTCCGCAGCCGGATTCGCCTACGATGGCAAGCACCTCGCCGGGGTGGAGCGCAAAGCTCACGTCGCGAACGGCCTGCACCTTACCTGCCGGAGAATCAATCCCCACAGATAAGCTTTCGATCTTTAATAATTCTTCCATCAGAATCGTCCTATCTCGGTTGTTTTGGGAAATTTTTCTTTACAAAAGCATCATGCGTCTGCCTGTGAAAAACGAGGAATAAGGGGCTGGAAACCAGCCCCTTATATGGTGCGTCTTACCGATTATCCGATTGTCCATTCGGTAACATTCCAGAAAATGCCCACGCCGTGGTGCCCCAGAACGGTATTGGGATCAATGCCCTTGATGCTGTTATTGGCCACATACATGGCATCAATATAGGCAAAAAAGGTGAATGCAGGAGCCTGAGCCATAGCGATCTGGAACTGCTTGTAGCACTCGGCACGCTCGGCAGGGTCATTGGTCTGGCGCGCCTTCTTCAGCCACATATCCACATCTTCGTTGGAGTAGCCGGAGTAGTTGGCGCC